>WNGP01000044.1_pt1 | contig 69558 bp, 61 predicted proteins | sample 5407671 | NCBI WGS metagenome assembly WNGP01 (sample SAMN13153381, study PRJNA577476) | soil metagenome | isolation source: 40 cm soil or saprolite under Garry oak tree replicate 2 | place: USA:California | collected 2016-06-15 | reverse complement strand
GTGCTGGCCGCGACCGCGCTGTTCGGCTCGTTCCGCACCTCGGTCGAATCGGCGCTGACCGGCAAGGCGGCCGGCACGTTCAGCCTGGACGTGGCCAAGCCCAACATCCTGGTCGGCGTGATCATCGGCGCGTCGGTGGTGTTCCTGTTCGCCAGCCTGCTGATCATGGCGGTGGGCCGGGCCGCGCAGCGGGTGGTGCTGGAGGTGCGGAACCAGTTCCGCACCCACCCGGGCATCATGGACTACACCGAGAAGCCCGACTACAGCCGGGTGGTGGACATCGTCACCAAGGACTCGCTGCGCGAGCTGGTGACACCCGGCCTGCTCGCGGTGATGGCCCCGATCGCGGTCGGCTTCGCGTTCGGCTACGGGCCGCTCGGCTCCTACCTGGCCGGCGCGATCGCGGTCGGCGTGCTGATGGCGGTCTTCCTGGCCAATTCGGGCGGCGCCTGGGACAACGCCAAGAAGCTGGTCGAGGACGGGAACCACGGCGGCAAGGGTTCCGATGCGCACGCCGCCACCGTCATCGGCGACACCGTGGGCGACCCGTTCAAGGACACCGCAGGCCCGGCCATCAACCCGCTCATCAAGGTGATGAACCTGGTCTCGCTGCTCATCGCGACCAGCGTGGTGAAGTACAGCGGCAACACCGGGCTGCGGGTCGGGGTGGCGCTCGGCGCGGTCATCGTCATCGTCGCGGCGATCGTGATCTCTAAGCGGCGGTCCGCGGGCATGGACGAACAGACCCCGGCGGGCACCGAGGTGACCGGCGCCGTCTCGCCCGCGGTCGAGGGCGCCAGCGCGGTGAATGCGGTGGAGGGCGCCAGCCCGGCCCCCGATGTCACCGGCGCCACCGCCGGGGACGGCGCCGCGGATCGCGCGGCCGCCGTCAAACGCACGGAGTAGCCGCCAGGCCGCGAAGCCGGGCTTCACATCGTTCCCGCGCCGTGACGCCCGGCTTTGTGTTTCCCCATGATCATGGGCCGGAAGGCTCCGGAACTGACGCTCTTCGTCACATGGTCATGGACACGGGGCTATGGCCGGTCACGGCGGCGCAGCGTCAGGGGGACGCGGCGGCCACGTCGTCGCTGGAGATGCCGAGCAGGTACAAGATGGCGTCCAGGTAGGGGACGCTCAGCGAGGTGTCGGCCGCGTCGCGCACCACGGGCTTGGCGTTGAACGCGACGCCGAGCCCGGCGGCGGCGATCATGTCCAGGTCGTTGGCCCCGTCGCCGACCGCCACCGTCTGGGACAGCGGGACCCCGGCGTCGGCGGCGAACCGGCGCAGCGCCTCCGCCTTCCCGGCCCGGTCGATCACCGGGCCGCGCAGCCGCCCGGTCAGCTTCCCCGCGGAGATCTCCAGCTCGTTGGCGGCCACGTAGCCGATGCCGAGCTCGGCGGCCAGCGGCCCGATCACCTGGACGAATCCGCCGCTGACGATCCCCGACTTGTAGCCGAGGCCGGCCAGCGTCCCGATCAGCGTGCGCGCCCCCGCGGTCAGCCGCAGCCCGGCCCGGACCTCGTCCAGGACCCCGGCCTCGAGTCCGGCCAGCAGCGATACCCGCTCGCGCAGCGACGCGGTGAAGTCGAGTTCGCCGCGCATGGCGGCCGCGGTGACCTTGGCCACCTCGGCGGCGCAGCCGGCCCGCTCGGCCAGCAGGTCGATCACCTCGTCCTGGATGAGGGTGGAATCCACGTCCATGACGATCAGCCGCAGCGCGCGCCGGTGCAGCCCGCCGCGCTGGACCGCCACGTCGATCCCGTGCTCCACCGCGGCCAGGGCCAGGTCCTCCCGGAGCATCGCCGGGTCGCCGCCGGAGACGTCCATCTCGATGCAGGTGACCGGCTGCTGGGCCAGCCTGCCGATCCGGTCGATGTTGGCCCCGCTGGCCGCGATCCGGCCGGCGATGGCGGTGATGGCGGCGGGCACCAGCGGGCTGCCCAGCAGGGTGACGTGCAGCCGCCCGCCCCGGCTGGCCGGATCGCCCGACCCCGAACCGGTGGTGATCTCGGCCTCCAGGCCGAGGTCGGCGGCCAGCGCGCTGACCGCGGCGTGGATGCCGGTCAGGTCGGGCGGTGAGTCGCAGCCGAGCAGCACCCCGAGCACGAGCCGGCCCCGGATCACCACCTGCTCGACGTCCAGGACGATGAGCGGGTGCCTGGCCAGGACGCCGAACAGCCTGGAGGTCACGCCCGGCCGGTCCCGGCCGGTCAGGGTGATGAGCAGGGAAGTCCGCGGAGTATTCATCGCGGGCGCCAGGCTACCCGACCAGGGTTACGGCAACAGCAGGTGCACGTCGCCGAACTCGTGCCACAGGTACCCGGAGCCGATCGCGGCCTGGTAGCAGCGGCCGAGCAGCTCAGGACCCGCGAACGCGGCCAGCATCCGCAGGTGCGACGAACGCGGCTCGTGCAGCCCGGTGAGCAGCCCGTCCACCGCCCTGACCCCGCTCTCCGGCGTGACCACGTGTGACGTCCAGCCCGCCGAGGCCGTCACCGGCCCGCCGGAGCGGCCAGCGCCCGGCTGCGCGCCCGCCAGCAGCGCGGCCGTCTCCAGCGCGCGGACCACGGTGGTGCCCGCGGCGATGACCCGGCCGCCGTGCGCCCGCACGTGGTTGACCAGCCGGGCCGTCGCCGGCGGCACGTCGTACGGCTCGGGGTACGGGTCCTCGTCGGCCTCTAGCGAGGACACCCCGGCGTGCAGGGTCAGCGGGGTGATCAGCACGCCGCCGGCCACCAGCCGGGTGACCACGGACGGCGTGAACGGGCGGCTGGCGCTCGGCATCTCCGCGCTGCCCGGTTCCCGCGCGAACACCGTCTGGTAGAACGGCAGCGCCCAGTCGCGCGGCACGTACGAGTACCTGATCGGGATGCCGTGCTTGAGCAGGTAGGGCACCACGGCGACGGAGAGCCGGGCCCGCCAGAGCCGGGTGGTGGCCTTTCCCTCCAGGGTCAGGACCGCCCCTCCGGGCAGGCTGAGGAGCTGGCCGGGATACCCGCGACCGTTCGGTACTGAGATCTTGTCCTCGATCAGCCGGAGTTCCACCAGCCACGATCCGTCCGGCCGCGGGCTGGAGAAGTGCACGGCCAGCCCGTCACGGGCGCGCACCTGGGCCGGCAGCGTCGCGGTGGTGTTGACGACCAGCAGGTCGCCGGGGAGCAGCAGGCCGGGCAGGTCGCGGAAGCTGTGGTGGCTGATCTCGCCGGACGACCGGCGGCTGACCAGCATCCGGACCCCGTCCCGGGGCAGGCCGCGCGCCTCGGGCGGATCGTGCGCCTCCAGCTCGGCGGGCAGCGTGAAATCGGGCCGGGCGAAATCGGCCAGCGTGAAGTCGGCCAGCGTGAAATCGGGCTGCGTGAAATCGGGCTGCGTGAAATCGGCCAGCGTGGAATGGGACCGGGCGACGTCGGTGATCATGGCGTGGTCGGCATCAGGTGCGCCGCGCGGTACCGGCCGCTCGGCAGCCGCTGCGAGACGAGCCGGACCAACGCCGGGACAACCGACTCGGGCTCCGGCCGGTCCGAGATGTCCTCGCCGGGGAAGGCCAGCTGGTGCATGTCGGTGCGCAGGTCGCCGGGGTCGGCCCACCAGACGCGGAGCGTCGGCTCCTCGGCGGCCAGCACGTTCGAGGCCTGCTCCAGGGCGGCCTTGGCCGCGCCGTAGCCGCCCCAGCCCGCGTAGGCCTCCACGGCCGCGTCCGAGGTGATGTTCAGCACCGCGCCGCTGCCGCGCAGCAGCGGCAGCAGCAGCTGGGTCAGCGCTAGGGGCGCGAACACGTTCACGTCGAACGCGGCGCGCAGCTCGTCCAGCGGGTAGTCGGCCAGCGCGGGCAGCGGGCTGGCCCCCAGCGTCCCGGCGTTGTTCACCAGCAGGTCCAGCCGGCCCGCGGCGTCAGCGGCCTGCCGCAGGGCGGTGCGGTGCGCCGGGTCGGTGACGTCGCCGGGGACCGCGGTGACGGTGCCGCCCGCCGCCCGCAGCGCACCGGCCGCCCGCAGCGCATCCGCCGCGGCGTCCAGCGCGGCGGCGTCCCGCGCGTCGATGATGAGGTCAAAGCCCTCGCGGGCCAGGCCTGCCGCCAGGGCGCGGCCCAGCCCGCGGGAGGCCCCCGTGATCATGGCTGTCGGACTCATGTTCAGCACACTAGGCAGCGTCGGCCCCGTGCGCATCGGTCCCGCGGCCGGGGCGCCCTCGGCCGATGGTCCTAAGACCGCCGCCCGATGCGATGCCCGCCCGACCGGGCTAACGTCAGACACGTGAGCGACGGACTGGATGAGCTGTACCAGGTGAGCCAGGCGGTGCTGTCCGTCACCCGGCAGATGTCGGTCCGTGACGTGCTGCAGGTGATCGTGCGGTCGGCGCGGTCGCTGGTCGGCGCGCGCTACGCCGCGCTCGGCGTGCCCGACGAGGGCGACTCGTTCGCCGAGTTCGTGGTGGATGGAATAAGCGGCGCCGAGTGGCAGGCGATCGGCCCGCTGCCGCGCCGCCACGGGATGCTCGCCGTGCTGCTCAACGAGGGCAAGCCGGAGCGGCTCGGCGATATACGCAAAGATCCCAGGTTCGAGGGCTGGCCGTCCGCCCACCCGCAGATGTCGCACTTCCTCGGGGTGCCGGTGCGCGACGGGGACCGGGTCCTGGGCATCATCTTCGCGGCCAACAAGACCTCCGCCGCCGCGGCCGGGCGCGGGTTCACCGAACGCGACGAGGAGATCCTGTCCCTGTTCGCCGCGCACGCCGCGATCGCGCTGACCAACGCCCGGCTGTACGAGCGCAGCCAGGAGCTTTCTGTGCTGCAGGAACGCTCCCGGCTGGCCCGGGACCTGCACGACGCGGTCACCCAGAAGCTGTTCAGCATCCGGGCGCACGCCCGGGCCGCCGCGGTCCTGGCCGCCCGGGAGCCGGCGGACGCGGCGCGGGTCCGGGCCGAGATCGAGGTCGTCGGCGAGCTCGGCGCCGAAGCCCACGCCGAGCTGCGCGCGGTGATCGACGGCCTGGCCCCGCCCGACCTGGAGGCGGCAGGGCTGGCCGAATCCCTGCGCCGGTACGCGGTGCTGGCCGGCCGGGCGCACGGCGTCCCGGTCGCGTTCACGGCGGGCACGCTGCCCGCGCTCGGGCCGCGGGCGGAGGCGGCGCTCTACCGGGTCGCGCAGGAGGCGCTGCACAACGCGCTGCGGCACGCCGGGGCGTCCGGCGTCCGGGTCGCCCTGTCCAAGACAGCAGGGTCCAAGGCAACTGGGTCCAAGGCCGCGCGCCAGGTCGTCCTGGAGGTGTCCGACGACGGCCGCGGGTTCGGGCCCGAGGCGCCGTCCCGCGGGCTGGGGCTGGCCTCGATGCGGGAGCGCGCGGCGGCGGCGGGCGGCGCGCTGACGATCAGGTCCGGCGCGAAGGGGACCATAGTGCGGATGACCGTCCCGTTCAAGACGGTACCGGTCAAGGCGGGTCCGGCCAGGATGGGAACCGAACGGGCGGGTGGCGAGCCATGACGCGGCCCATCGCGGTGCTGATCGTGGACGACCACCCGGTGGTCAGGCGCGGGCTCCGGGTGCTGCTCGAGGTGCAGGACGGGATCGAGGTGGCCGGCGAGGCCGGCGACGGCGCCACCGCGCTCGCGCTGGCCGCCGAACTCACCCCGGACGTGATCCTGCTCGACCTCAAGCTGCCCGGCATGGACGGCATCGCCGTCCTGGGCGAGCTGAGAGCCAGGGCCAATGCCGCCCAGGGCAGTGCTGCCCGCGTGCTCGTGCTCACCAGCGCCACCGAACCATTGTCGGCGAGCCTGGCGGTCCGCTCGGGCGCGGCCGGGGTCCTGTACAAGGACGTCGACCCGGACGCGCTGGTGCGGGCGATCCGTTCGGTGCACGACGGGCACCTGCTGCTCGCGCCGGAAGCGGCGGGCTCGCTGGTTCGCCTCGCCGGCGCCTGGAGTGCGGTGGCCGGCCTGGACGCGCTCACCAGCCGGGAGCGCGAGGTGCTCGCCGAGATCGCCAAGGGCCGGTCCAACCGGGAGATCGCCCGGGCGCTGGGCGTCGCGGAGAAGACGGTGAAGGCGCACGTGAGTTCGGTGCTGGCCAAGCTCGGCGTGCAGGACCGCACGCAGGCCGCGCTGCTCGCGGTCCGGCACGAGCAGGGAGCGTGAGGCGCGGTCAGCCGCCTATCAGGTGCGCGTAGACGATGATGTTGTCCACGTAGTGGCCTGCCGCCTTGTCGAAAGCGCCGCCGCAGGTGATCAGCCGCAGGCTGGGATAGCCGTCCTTGCGGTAGACGGCGGCGGTCGGGAAGGCGTCCTTGGCCACCTTCTGCAGCCCGTCCACGGCGAAGGCGGCGACCTTCCCGTCGGCCAGCGTCACGTACACCTTGTCACCGGCGTGCAGGTTCCTGAGGTCGTAGAAGACCGAGATGCCGGTAAGCGAGTCCACGTGGCCGAGGATGACCGCCGGGCCGCGCTGGCCCGGCGCCGGGCCATACTGGTACCAGCCGGTCAGGTTGTGCTCCTCCAGCGGCGGCACCTGTACGGTGCCGTCCGCGGCCAGGCCGACCTTCATCACCGGCGCGTTCACGCCGATGCCGGGGATACGGATGCTGACCGGGACCGAACGGGCCAGCGGCTGAGCCCGGGGATCATGGGCCAACCGGGGCGCGGCGGTCGTCACGGAGGCCGGGATATACGTCCCCCCGGCCTGCGCGGCCGTGCCGCCGAACAGCCCGAACGCGGCCACGCTGGCACCGCCCGCGCACACCACGGCGGCGGCGAGGGCGGTGCCGAGGGCCCACCGGCCCACGGGCGTGCGCCGGTGGCGAGCCACGTCTAGGCGACTGTCTTGCGCCAGCGGCGGTAGGCGAACAGGCCAAGACCGGCCGAGCCGAGCGCCACCGCGGCGCCGCCCGCGGCCAGCGGAAGGTTAGTGCCGCCACCGCCGATGCTGCCGCCGCCACCGGTGTTGGCGCCGCCGGACGGGGCCGCCGACGCAGTGAGGCTGGCGCTGACCGACGCCAGCGGCGTCGGCGGGGAAGAAGCGGAAGCGGACGCACTAGCCGTGGTCGGCGTCGGGGCCGGGCTCGACGGGACTGGGCTCGACGGAGTCGGGGTCGGCGTCGGCGGGGTTGGGGTCGGCGTCGGTGTGTGGCAGGTGCACGTCGGTGTCGGCGTGGGTGTCGGTGTGTGGCAGGTGCAGGTCGGGGTGGGGGATGGTGTCGGCGTGTGGCATTTACACGTCGGCGTAGGCGACGGCGACGGGCTGTAGCCTCCGCCGGCGTGTTCGCTCAGGCTGACTGCGGAAACGCCAGCACTGACGTGAGCGCCTGATCGTGGCGTGGCGTGCGCGGCCGTTCCGGCCAGCAGCAGCATGGCCACGCCCACGGCGAAGCAGCCTGCCAGGATCCGGATGCGCATGGGCATGTCCCGCTCCTTCTCGCTAGATCACTCGTTGCGGTCGTATCGGGTCGCCAGGCAAGCAGGCATCGTAGCGCCGTTCCGCCCGGTGAGTTACGAAGTTCGGCGATATCTAACATGTGAAGCGGATATACGGCGCCATGTGTTACACAATCCAACAAATCTGTCTCTCACCAGGCGAGATTCCCGGACGGGCCACTCGCGGGCCGCATTTACCGGTCTGTCTGGCTGGGCTTGCGGGGGTGCGGTGGCATAGGTTCGGTCTCGGCGGCCATTCGAGCTACCGGATCCATTGCGCGCGTACGGAGAAAGGGGGCCTGATGTCCGACGAGGTGCTGCGGCTGCGGGGCGTCGAGGTCCGGCGGGACGCGGCGGTCCTGCTGCGCAACGTGGACTGGACGGCGCACGGGGACGAGCGGTGGATCCTGATCGGACCGAACGGGGCGGGCAAGACCACCCTGCTTCAGGTGGCAGCCACCTTGATGTTCGCCACCGAGGGCACCGTCGAGGTCCTCGGCGAGCGTCTCGGCGAGGTCGACATCTTCGACCTGCGGCCGCGGATCGGGCTGACCAGCGCCGCGATCGCCGAGCAGGTCCCGCCCGGGGAGAAGGTCATCGACCTGGTCCTCACCGCCTCCTACGCCATCCTGGGCCGGTGGAAAGAGGAGTACGACTCCGCCGACGTCACCCGCGCGGTAGAGATACTCGACGCGCTCGGCTGCGCGCACCTGATCAGGCGCAAGTTCTCCACCCTCTCCGAGGGTGAGCGCAAGCGGGTGCAGATCGCCCGGGCGCTGATGCCCGACCCGGAGCTGCTGCTGCTCGACGAGCCGGCCGCCGGGCTCGACCTGGGCGGCCGCGAGGACCTGCTGCGGCGGCTCAGCAAGCTGGCCCGCAATCCCAAGGCGCCGATGATGGTGCTGGTCACCCACCATGTCGAAGAGGTGCCCGACGGCTTCACCCACGCGATGCTGCTGCGCCGGGGCTCGGTGCTCGCGGCCGGCCCGATCGAGGAGGTCTTCACCGCGCGGAACCTGTCCCGGTGCTTCGGCGTCCAGCTGGAGATCGAGCACCGCCAGTCGCGCTGGACCGCGCGCGCACGCTGAGCGGGGGGTGCCAGGGGGGTCGTCCCCCCGTGGCTAACACAGCGGGGGGTGCCAGGGGGGTCGTCCCCCCGTGGCTAACACTGAGTGGCCGACTGCTGGCTCAACTCGCTCGCGGTCGGTAACGTAGCAGATAAGCCCGGACACACCGGGAACCCGCACCGGGCGCAGGAGTGAGGCTGTCATGGGCTCTCTGGTCGCGACCATCCTGCTGGTCGTCTTCGTCATTCTCGTGGTCGTGGTGGTCAGCAGGTCGGTCCGCATCGTGCCACAGGCGAGGGCGGGAATCGTCGAGCGGTTCGGCCGGTACCACCGGACCCTGCACGCGGGCCTGAACATGGTGACGCCGTTCGTCGACCGGCTGCTCCCGCTCATCGACCTGCGCGAGCAGGTGGTCAGCTTCCCGCCGCAGCCCGTCATCACCCAGGACAACCTCGTCGTCAGCATCGACACGGTCATCTACTTCCAGGTGACCGACGCCCGGGCCGCCACCTACGAGGTCGCCAACTTCATCACCGCCGTGGAGCAGCTGACCGTGACCACGCTGCGCAACGTGGTGGGCGGCATGGACCTGGAGACCGCGCTCACCTCGCGCGACCAGATCAACAGCGAGCTGCGCAAGGAGCTCGACGAGGCGACGGGCAAGTGGGGGATCCGGGTCGGCCGGGTGGAGCTCAAGGCCATCGAGCCGCCCGGCTCCATCCAGGACTCCATGGAGAAGCAGATGCGCGCCGACCGGGACAAGCGCGCCGCCATCTTGTCCGCCGAGGGGTCCAAGCAGTCGGCCATACTGACCGCGGAGGGCGAGCGCCAGGCAGCCGTGCTCAAGGCCCGCGGCGACTCCGAGGCGGTCGTGCTCAGGGCGGAGGCGGATGCCAAGGCCCAGGCGGCGCGGGCGCGCGGGCAGGCCGAGGCGATCAGCACCGTGTTCAAGGCCATCCACGAGGGCAACCCGGACCAGCGCCTGCTGGCCTACCAGTACATGCAGATGCTGCCGCAGATCGCCCAGGGCGACGCGAACAAGGTCTGGATCGTGCCGAGCGAGATCGGCAAGGCCCTGGAGGGCCTGGGCGGTTTCTTCAACGCCGCCACCGCGAGCCGGGCCGACGGCCAGTCAGAGCTAGCCCAGTCAGAGCTAGCCCAGTCAGGGGCGGGGACGGAGCTCGACGCGCCCGCCGGTCGTCACGCGGGTCTCGAAGGATGGCTGGCGGGCGGTAGCGGGCCCGTGCACAACGGTGCCGTCGGCGATCACGAAGGTGGATCCGTGCCAGGGACAGGCGACGCAGGCAGCGCCCCGCTCCACGACGATCCGTCCCTGATGCAGGGGCCCTCCGAGATGGGAGCACCGGTCTGACAGCACGCTGACGTCGGTTCCCTGCCGGTACACGAGCAGGGACAGGTAGCCGAGCTGGCGCCGGAGCGGACGCCGATCGGGCAGTTCGGCCAACCCGCACAGGTCGTGCCAGCCGAGCGCGGACAGGTGGCTGACCTGTTCGGCGTGGCTGGTCCCCGCGCCGAGCCGCAGCGCCAGGTGCCCGCCGAGGTAGGCGCCCATGGTGGCCACGGCGAGTCCGGCCGTCGACAGCGCCCGGCCGTAGCCGGTCCGGCCGCCGGCCCGCGCGGCCAGCGAGCTGAGGAACAAGGTGGCCGCCCCGGCCTGGCAGGCGGCGTGCACCAGGCCGACCCGCTGCTGGTTCTCGTGCAGCGCGGACCAGTCGGCCAGGCCGGTGGCCGCCGCGGGCGCGGTGGCCGCGACGCCGGCCGCGATCAGCACCCCGGACGCGCGCTCGGTGCCGCGGAACAGGTCGAGCAGGACCGCGGAGGTCCAGCAGCCGAGCGGCAGCCGGACCACCGCGGGATGCGCGGGCTGGCCGAACGGGACGCCGTGCAGGGCGTCGGTGCGCGCGCCGGCCGGCAGCGCGCGCACCACGGTGTCGGACAGACCGTGGACGACCGGGTCGAGGGCGTGCGCACGCTCGATGCGCTCGGCTAGGGCCGCCGGCCGGGACAGCACGGAGGCCTTGCGGGTCTTGCGCGTGCGCCGCGCGGTGGGAAGGGGGGATTGCCGCACGTGTAGTGCGTACCCGCCACCCGCGCCGGCTACCCTCGGCGGGCTTCGGCAGCTTCGTCGCGCAGCCGGTCCAGCTGGCCGCGGACGATCTCCTCGAACCGCCGCTGGAACTCAAGCAGCAGCCGCAGCTCCTCTTCTGAGTAGCTGGCCGCGGCGGCGCGCCACGCCTTGACCAGCGGCCCGAAGGTGGAGGCGACCTCCCGCAGCCCGGGGCCGGCGTTCAGGTTGACGATCACCCGGCGCCGGTCCTTCGGGTCGCGTTCCCGCCGGACGAAGTCGCCCTCCTCGAGCCGGTCGAGCACCCCGGTGATCGACGCCGTGGTCAGCCCGGTCTGTCTGGCCAGGTCGCCCGCGGTCATGGGACCGGTCAGCGCCACGATGTTCAGGCAGTTCAGGTCGGTGGCGTTGATGCCGATGCGTTCGGCCGACACCTGGCCGAGCAGCTGCATGATCGAGCCGGCCCGCCGCATGGCCAGCAGGAAATCGCCCTCCAGCCGCTGCCGCTCAGCGCTGCCGCCCGTCGTGGGCGCCCATTCCCCGTGCTCCGGGGAGCCCAGCGCCTCGTCACCCGGCGTGGTCTCCTCCGATTCCCCGTGCTCTGGCAAGTCCAGCGTCTCGTCACCTGGCATGCCGCGCCTCCCGCCACCGTGCTCCGGCATGCCGCGCCTCCTGCCCCGGGCGTGCTCCGGCCCGTCGCGTCTGCCGCCACCCAGGTTCGTTAGGTATCCTTATATTTAGAATTTCTAGACAATAGCTTTCCAAGATGATAACTTCCCTAAGTGTAGACCCGGCGGAAGGTGATCCGATGAGTTCCGATGCAGAAATCCTGGCACCGCGAGAGCGCCTTGGCACCGCGGGACCAGATCCCCGGCGGTGGGCGGCGCTGGTGGTCATGCTGCTGGCCGCCTTCATGAACCTGCTCGACGTGTCGATCGTGAACATCGCGATCCCGTCGATCCAGCGCGGGCTGCACGCTAGCTACGCCGACGTGCAGTGGACGCTGGCCGGGTACGCGCTGTCCTACGCGCTGGTGCTCATCACCGGCGGCAGGCTCGGCGACACCTTCGGCCGCAAGCGGCTCTTCCTCATCGGGGTGGCCGGCTTCACGGTCATGTCCGTGCTGTGCGGCGCGGCGCAGAGCGCCGGGATGCTGATCGCGTCGCGGGTCGGGCAGGGCGCCTTGGGCGCGCTGATGATCCCGCAGCTGCTCTCGGTCATCCAGGTCAGCTTCCCGGCGGCCGAACGGATCAAGGCGCTGGCCGCGTTCGGCGTCACGGCCGGGCTCGGCACGGTGAGCGGGCCGCTCCTGGGCGGCCTGCTGACCAGCCATGACCTGTTCGGGCTGGGCTGGCGTTCGATCTTCATGATCAACGTTCCGGTGGGCGTGATCGCGGTGGCGGCGGCGGCCCGGCTGGTGCGCGAGTCCCGCGCGCCGCGCCCGCCGCGACTGGACCCGGCGGGCGTGCTGCTGCTGTCCGGCGCCCTGCTGCTACTGCTCTACCCGCTGGTGGAAGGACAGCAGGCGGGCTGGCCCGCCTGGTCCTACCTGATGCTGGCGCTGTCCGGGCCGGCGCTGGCCGTCTTCGTCGGCTACGAGCGCCGCAAGACGCGCCGGGACGGCTCGCCGCTGGTGGAGCTGCGGATGTTCGGCCAGCGCGGGTTCGCCGCCGGGATGGCCATCGCGCTGGTGTTCTTCCTCGGCGTCGCCTCGTTCGGGCTGGTGCTGACGCTGTTCCTGCAGGAGGGCCTGGGCTTCACCCCGCTGCACGCGGGCGCGACGTTCATCCCGTTCTCGCTCGGCGTGTTCGCCGCCTCGGGCGCGGCGGCCCGGCTCGAGCCGAGGTTCGGCCGCGGGGTCACGATGACGGGGGCGCTGATCATGGCGGCCGCGATGGCCGCCCTGATCGGCGTCGTGCATCACTTCGGCGCGGCCGTCTCCAGCTGGGACCTGGCTCCCGGCCTGGCCGCGGCCGGCCTCGGCCTGGGCACGGTGCTGGCGCCGCTGGCCAACGTGGTGCTGGCCGGGGTGCGGGAACAGGACGCGGGTTCGGCCTCCGGCGTGCTGAACACCGGCTTCCAGCTCGGCAACTCGATCGGGCTCGCGCTGATGGGCGTGATCTTCATCGACCGGCTCGCCATCCGGCCGGGCCAGTCGGTGCCCGGGATCTTCACCGCCGCGGTCACCCACGCGCTGTGGTACCAGGTGGGCGCGTTCGTGCTGGCCTTCCTGCTCATGTTCGCGTTGCCGCCCCGACGCGGTCACAGCACAGGCCCGGCTTCCGTCTAGAGGGCGGGGCCATTCATCACCACTACGAGGGGATCATCACCATGACAAGCACCCAGCAGTCGCCGCGGGCCCGGGGGATACCGGCCGGCCCGAACACCACGGAGGGAAACCGATGACCACGCAGAACCTGCCCGGTACCGACGCCGCCCGGCACGGCACCGGCGACGCCGACCTGACCATCATGCTGGCGGCGCACGACGCGTTCCGCCGCGACCTGACCAGGCTGGCCCGGACGGCGGCCGCGGCCGACCTGTCCGACCCGGCGAAACGCCAGTCGGTCGCGGCCGGCTGGGAGCTGTTCAAGCGCGAGCTGCACCTGCACCACACCGCCGAGGACGAGATCGTCTGGCCGGTGCTGCGGCCGCGGCTGTCACATAGCGAGCACGCCCTGTCGGTGCTGGACGCGATGGAGGAGGAGCACGAGCGCATCGACCCGCTGCTGGCCGCCGTGGACGCCGCGTTCGCCCAGCGCGCCGGGACGGGGACGCCCGGCCCGGCCGGCGCGGACGGCCAGGCGGCCGGCCCGGACGGCGCGGACGGCCAGCCGGCCGGAGCTGACGACTGGCCGGGGGAGGATCGCCTGACTGACGTCATCGACGTGCTGGCCAGCACGCTGACCAGCCACCTCGCGCACGAGGAGCGGGACGGCCTGCCGCTGATCGGCGTGGCCCTGACCGCCGCCGAATGGCGCGGCGCGGGCCGCAGGATCGCGCGCCAGAACGGCCTGGCCAGCGGGGCCGAGATGTTCGCCTGGATCCTGGACGGCGCCGGCCGCGACGAGGCCGCCACCACCCTGGGGCAGCTCCCGCCGCCCCTGCGCCTGCTCTACCGGGCCGTCTGGAAGCCCCGCTTCGAGAAAACCCAGCGCTGGTAAGGCATGTCGGCCCCTTAATCGCTTCGCCCGGGCTCGTGAGCATGCGGTGCTGCCGGGACCTGCCGCGGCGCCGCGCACCGCGCTCACGCGCACCATCAGTAACGTATGGCCAGCGACTGGCCCCACGCCGATGTGACATCGCCGTTGCTATGGCCACCTCGATGTCACATCGGCGTGGTATGACCGGGTGCGAGGCTGGTACGGGTGTGGTGGCCGTGCCTGGCGGGGCAGGTGAGGCCGGGGGCGGAGCGCGGTCGAGGCTAGCCCTCGGCCGCGCCGATGGCGGCGTCGACCTCGGCCTTGCGGGCGGCGAACTCGGCGGCGTGCTCCTGCTCGATGCGCTCGGCGATGTCCTCGTCGTCGCGCATCAGCGCCTCCAGGTCGCTGTCGGCGGCGTCGAGCACGCCGAGGTCGGCGTAGGCGCGCTGGACCTTCTCGCCCCACAGCCCGATGTCCTTCACGCACGGGACGATGCGGCTGAACAGCAGGGCGCGGAAGGCCTGCTGCACCGGCGAGTGCTCGGTGAACTCCAGGCACTCCTCGACGTCGAAGCCCATCCGCTCCCAGACCTCCTGGGCCCGGAACCGGTTCCGCATCAGGTAGCACCCCTCGACCACGAACTCCTCGCGGTCGGCCCGCTCAGCCGAGGTCAGCGAGGCGTAGTAATCCCGCAGCGCCAGCCGCCCGAACGCGACATGCCGGGCCTCGTCCTGCATCACGTACGCGAGCACCTGCTTCACCAGGGCGTTGCCGGTGATGTCGCGGTGGACCCCGAACGCCGCCAGCGCGAGCCCTTCGATCAGCACCTGCATGCCGAGGTAGGGCATGTCCCAGCGGGAATCGCTGAGCGCGTCCGCGAGCAGCCTGGCCAGGTCGGTGTTGATCGGGTAGTACAGGCCGATCTTGTCGCGGATGAACCGCTGGTACAGCTCGACGTGCCGGGCCTCGTCCATGGCCTGGGTGGCGGCGTAGAACTTGGCGTCCATGTCGGGCACCGACTCCACGATCCGCGCGGCCACCGTGAGCGCGCCCTGCTCGCCGTGCAGGAACTGGCTGAACAGCCAGGATCCCATGTGCTTGCCGAGCTCGTCACGTTCGGCCTGCGACAGCTTTTCCCACTGCCGTGACCCGTAGATGGGGACCAGTTCCTCCGAGGTCGCCATCACGTTGGCCGGGTCGACGGGCAGCTCCCAGTCGATCCGCTTGGTGGCGTCCCACTGCTTGTCCTTGCCCCGCTGGTACAGGTCGAGCAGTCGCTGCCGCCCGTCGTCGTACTCCCAGGAGAACCGCGCGGCCCCGGTCGAGGGGACGTCCCAGGTGCCCTTGTCCACCGGCGTCGTGTACAGGTCATAAGTGCTCACGGCGGCCTCCTTGGGCGGCACGGGACAGCGGCAGTCCCTGCCTCCTTACTACCGAGTAACTACAGCGAGCGCAATGCCGGGGGAGCAAAATCTACGGCTTGAACCGGTAGCCCATGCCCGACTCGGTGAGCAGGTACCTGGGCCGGGACGGCTCGGGTTCGAGCTTGCGGCGCAGCTGGGCCAGGTAAACCCGCAGGTAGTTGCTCTCCGTCTCGTACGAGGGACCCCAGACTTCCCGCAGCAGCTGCCGCTGGGTGACCAGGCGGCCGCTGTTGCGCACCAGGATCTCGAGCAGCTGCCATTCGGTGGGGGTCAGCCGGACCGCGCTGCCGTCGCTGCGGATGACCTGCTTCGCCGCCAGGTCGACGGTGAAGTCCGCCGTCGCCACCACCGGCTCGTCCGGCGCGGGCGACGCGCGGCGGACCGCGGCCCGCAGCCGGGCCAGCAGCTCGTCCATGCCGAACGGCTTGGTCACGTAGTCGTCGGCGCCCGCGTCGAGCGCGGCCACCTTCTGGCTTTCCTGCCCCCACGCGGACAGCACGATGATCGGGATCGACGTCCAGCCGCGGACGCCGTGGATCACCTCGGTGCCGTCCATGTCAGGCAGCCCGAGGTCCAGGATGATCACGTCTGGCCGGTCGCGGGCCACGGCGGCGAGCCCGGTGGTGCCGTCGACGGCGGTGCTGACGTCGTATTCGCGCGCGCTGAGGTTGATCCGCAGCGCGCGCAGGATGGACGGCTCGTCGTCGACGACGAGCACCCGCGTCATGACTCCGCGCCGAGCACGGACTTGTCCTCGCTCGCCGCCGGGAGCGTGATCCGCACCGTGAGGCCGCCGCCCGGCGTGTCCGCGGCGGTGATCCGCCCGCCCATGGCCTCGGCGAAGCCCTTGGCCACCGCGAGCCCGAGGCCCACGCCACCCGGGTAGCGGTCGCCGATCCGGGTGAACGGCTCGAAGATGCGTTCCTTCTGCTCATCGGGCACGCCCGGGCCGTGGTCCACCACCTCGAGCAGCACCGTGTCCTCGATCAGCTGGGCCTGCAGTTCGGGCGGCCGGGCGGCCGGCGAGTGCCGCAGCGCGTTGGAGAACAGGTTGGCCAGGATCCGCTCGAGCAGGCCGGGGTCGGCCAGCACCAGCGGGAAGCCGTCCGGTACCGCCATCTCCAGCCGCAGGCTGTCGTCCAGCCCGAGCAGGGCCACCGGCGCCACCTCGTCGATCGCCGTCGGGCGCAGGAACGGCTGCAGCGATCCGGTGTGCAGGCGGCTCATGTCGAGCAGGTTGCCGATGAGGGCGTCGAGCCGGTCCGCGTTCTGCTCGATCGTGGCCAGCAGGTCGGCCTCGTCGGCTTCTGACCATTCCACGTCGGTCTGCCGCAGGCTGCTGACCGAAGCCTTGATCGAGGCCAGCGGGGTACGCAGGTCATGGCTGACCGCAGCGAGCAGGGCGGTCCGCATCCGGTTGCCTTCGGCCAGCGCCTCGGCCTGGGCGGCCTGGGTGCGGAGCCGTTCCCGGTCGAGCGCGGCCGCCGCCTGGGCCGCATAGCCCGCCAGCAGCGCCGGCGTAGCCGAGGAAGCCTGCCCGGTGACCAGCAGGGTCAGGTCGCTGCGGATGTCGATGCGGGAGGCCGCCGCCAGGCTGCCCTCGACGCCGCTCGAGGCGGCCCGCACCCACCGGCCGCCGGCTCGTTCCTGCAGTTCGGCCTGGCCACCGTGGGTCCGGGTGAGGTGATCGAGCACGGCCGCGGGCGAGTCGGCGCCGCCGAGAACGGTCTGCGCCAGCTCGAGCAGCGCGGCCGCCTCTTCCCTGGCCGCCGCGGCCTGGACGGCGCGCCGGGCGGCGAGGTGGACCATGCTGCTGACGGCGACCGCGACCGTCACGAAGAGCAGCAGCGCCAGCAGGTTCTTCGGCTCCTGGATGGTGAACGTGTGGATCGGCGCGGTGAAGTACCAGTTGAGCAGGAGGCTGGCCGCCACCGCGGCGAGCACGGCCGGCCAGAAGCCGCCGAGCACCGTGATCGTGACCACCGCGACGAGGTAGATGAGCAGGTCGTCGGCCAGGTCCAGGTGCGGCCGCCAGGCCGCGAGCACCGCGGTGAGCAGCGGCAGCAAGGTCGCGGCCAGCAGCACGCCCGCCAGCCGCCGGCGGGCGCCGATGGCCCCGGCCGCCGTCCCGGCCGCAGGAGCCGGCTCCCCATCAGGCTGGGCGGCCCTCTTCGGGGCCGGGCGTCCGGCGCGCATGCGCGTACCCATGCTTACCAGTGTGCGTCGTCGCCAGTACCAGCGGAACACCAGGCCGAACCCGGCGCCGGCCAGCGCGCACACGCCAAGAACAACGGCGGCGTGCGCGGCGGCCGGCCCGGTCGGCCGCAGCTGCGCGTACGGCGGGCGGGAGAAGCCCGCGGTGGTGAGCCAGCCGATGCCGGCCAGCAGCACCGACGCGACCGGCTCGGCCGCGAACGACATCCCCCCGGCGACCGCCGCGCAGGCGATCAGCACCCCGCTCGCGGGCAGGCGGCCGTGCAGTGCGGCGGCCACCGTGCCGACGGCCAGGAACATGGCGAAGCCGACCGGCAGCGCGTAGGGCGCCGGTATCGCGAGCTGTGCAGGACCGTGTCTCATCTCTTGCTATTCCAGTCCCGGTTCCGGGCGATATCAGCGGTCTTGACGGATCCTTAACGCCCAGCTCAGAAAGCTTGACGGGCCGCATACGGCGGCGGCCGGGCGGCGCGCATAGCGTCGTGACTTGATCAGCGAACCAGCGAACGAGCGCATGGAATGGAGCGGGAAACCCAGTGACGGAGCTAGGAGCCTAGTGGCTGTGCGCAGGGCGGCCAGCCTGCTCGAGCGCGGCCAGGGGGCCGCGCTCCCGGAGACCTACTGGTACTCGGTCAAGCGCCGCATGCTCGGCCCGCCGATGGTCAACGAGCAGCTCCGAACCGAACGGCTGTCTAATCCGCTCGCGCTTGGCGTGCTGTCCTGTGACGGAATCTCGTCGGCCAACTACGGCTCGGAGCTGATCCTGCACGAGCTGCTGCCGTTCTTCGGCCTGACCGCGTTCACCCTGCTGCTGCCGATGACCGGGGTGATCCTGCTCGGCGTCGCGCTGGTCGTGCTCTCCTACCGCGAGGTGGTGAGCGTCTACACCCGGGCCGGCGGCTCGTACGTGGTCGCCAGGGAGAACTTCGGCCCCCGGGTTGCCCAGGTGGCCGCGGTCGCGCTGATGGTCGACTACATCGTGACCGTGGCCGTGCAGACGGCGGCAGGCAGCCAGGCGGTGCTGTCCACCTTTCCCGTCCTCGGCCGTCCTCTCGGCGACAAGACCACCCTGCTGATCATCGCGGTCGGCTCGACCCTGATCATGTGCTACGTCAACCTGCGCGGCGTGCGGGAGAGCGGCCGGACGTTCGCCCTGCCGACCTACCTGTTCTCCGGATCGGTCGCCCTGATGATCGTGGTCGGCCTGGCCCGGGAGGCGTTCGGCGGCGGGCTGTCGCACGTCACGTGGCAATCCGGGACCGTGTCGGTCCAGCACCATGCGAGCGGGCTGCTCACCTTCGCCGCCGTCTACACGCTGGCGAAAGCGTACGCGAACGGCGGTTCCTCGCTCACCGGGATCGAGGCCGTCTCGAACGCGGTCAGCGCGCTGCGCCCGCCGGAGGGCCGCAACGCCCGGCATCTGCTGGTAATCCAGGGCACGATCGTGGGCGCGCTGATCGCCGGGATCTCCTGGCTTGCCTACCTCACCCACGCGGTTCCGTACGTGAGCGGCGTCCCGACCGTGCTGTCCCAGGAAGCCAAGCTCATCTTCGGCAACACGCTCGGAGGCCAGGTCCTCTTCTACGTTCTGCAGATCGGCGCGGCTTCCATCCTGTTCACCGGCGGCAACACCAGCTTCAGCGGGTTCCCGTTCCTGGCCAGCTTCGTCGCCGAGGACTCGTTCCTGCCCCGCTGGCTGAGCAAGCGGGGGCACCGGCTGGTGTTCTCCAACGGCATCGTGGTGCTCACCGTGCTGGCGCTGTCCCTGCTGCTCGCCGTGGGCGCCAACACCAACAACCTGGTCCCGTTCTACGCGATCGGCGTGTTCACCGGCTTTTCCATGGCCGGCTTCGGCATGGTGCGCTACCACCTGCGGCAGCGGGAGCAGGGCTGGCGGCGCAGGCTGATCATCAACCTCACCGGCGGGATCTACACCGCGCTGGTGGTGCTGATCTTCGCGATCGTGAAGTTCACCGAGGGTGCCTGGCTGGTGGTCGTGGTCTTCCCGATCGGGGTGTTCGCGTTCATCCGGCTCAACCGGGAGTACCGCACCGAGGCCCGGGTGCTGGAGAGCATCGGCGAGCGCCGGGCGTCCGGGGTGCCGCAGAACCCGCCGAACTACACCCGCCGGGTGGTCATCGTGTTCGTGGACGACTTCGACCTGTCCACCATCGCCGCGCTGCGGTACGCGAAGAGCCTGCGGCCCACCACGGTGCGTGCCGTGCACTTCGCCATCGACAGCGAGCAGGCCGAGCGGCTGCGCGCGGCGTGGCTGCCGGATCGCAGCGTGTCGCTCGAGTTCGTGGACTGCCCGGACCGCAGGCTGACCCGGTGCGCCGCCGATCTGGTCAGCCACGAGGCGGAGGTGCCGGGCACGCAGGTGACCGCGATCCTGCCCAGGCGCAGCTTCTCGCCGCTGCTCGGCAGGCTCCTGCACGACCGCACGGCGGACAAGATCGCCGGCGTGGTGAGCCGGGTGCCGAACGCCGCGGCCACCATCATCCCGTTCGACGTGCAAAACCGGCTGCGTGTGCTGGAGGAACGCCAGGCCGTGCGCGAAGGAACCTCGCCGGCCGGCCTGACACCGGTGCCGGGACGGGCCGCCGGTGGCGTGACGGCCGGACAAAAGGGCCCGCCGGCGGCGGCCACGGCCGCCACGCCGGGAGAAGGGATGCCCGAGCCGCTGCCCGGCGCCGGCGGATACGACCGGCCCGTGCCGCCCCCGGGCGTTACCCCCATCGGCTCCATTCATCAGCCGGGCCGGGTCACCGTCGAGGGCCGCGTCCGCGTCGTCGAGATCCGGTCCGTGGAACGGAACTCCGTGCTGGCCTGCGAGATCTCTGATTCCACCGGGGACCTCACCGCCCTGTTCTACGGCCGTTCCCGCATTCCGGGGCTGATGTGCGGAGCCAGGGTCCGGTTCCGCGGTCCGGTCGGCATCAAGGACGGCCACCCGGTCATGGCTAACCCCGCGTACGAGCTCATCGTCCCGCCGTCGACGGGTCAGCCCGGCGGGGGGTGAATAAACGGGCCGAACGAGCGGGTTCGTGCGCCGGCCAGCACCCGGGGCTACACCGCGGGGAAGATCAGCTCGTAGGCGGGATTGATCATGACCGGGTGACCGTCCTTGATGCCGACCGAGCCCTTGAAGCGGACCCGGGCGCCGCACACGATGCCGGGGATGTGCGAGCGGCCGTAGAACAGGGCGGTGAGCGAGCCGGTCCCGTCGGATATCTCGGAGGCCAGCACCGAATTTCGCTCGACCGGCCTGATCTCCACCACCCGGATGCGGCCCTCGACGGTGACCCGGCCCGGTTTGGTCAGCGAGCCGATCGTCGTGACGCCGGGCGCCGCCGACGGCGCGTCGCCCGCCTGGCCGGCCTGCGCCGCGCGCTTGCCGTTGGCGTCGCCCGGCCCCTTCTTCCTGAGCAGGCCGCGGGCCTTCGCCGCCGACTCCGACAGCGGTGCCTGGGCATCCGGCGTCTTCCCGTCCGGCTGTGCTCCGTCTGGCTTTGCTCCGTCTGGCGGCGCGGCGTCCAGGCCGGCGGCCTTCGCGGCGTGGCGTTCCTGGAGCACCCGGACCCGGCTCTCGACATCGTAGGGAATGATGGTGGCCGCGGACCGCGGGATGCGGTTCACCACCGCGGCGATCTTGTCCGCGGTGCGGTCGTGCAGCAGCCGCCCGAGCAGCGCGGAGTAGCTGCGCCGGGGCAGCACGACGGTCACGTGCGTCCCGGGGTCGCTGACTTCCCGCTCGACCAGTTCGGCCGCCGCCCGGGTCAGCCTGCGGTCTGAGACGTCGACGAAGTCCAGGGGGACGCCGCGGTCGGCGCGGGTCCATTTCTCCCTCAGCTTGTCGGCCCGGACGCTGTCGATGACGAAGTGCACCGCGCGGATGCTGGTGGGCCGCATGCTCCGCGCGTATCGTAGCGCGGCCAGGGTGGCCAGGTCGAAGCCGTCCACGAAGACGAAGGTGGTGCGGCGGCTGTAGTGCGGGGGAGGCGGCGGCTGGTTCTCGCTGATCGTCTCGAGCACCTCGGACTCGGCCGTGTACTCGCGGTTCATCCTGATCAGCGCCGGAACCAGGACGGCGAACAGGACGACGACCACCCACGCGCCCTCGGTGAACTTCACCACCGCGAAGATGCCCACCACGATCGCGGTCATCACGCCGGCCGAGAAGTTGATGATCATCCGCCGCCGCCAGCCCGGCGTCCGGTGCCTGCTGTGGTACCTGGCCATGCCGAAGCCGGCCATCGAGAAGGCGGTGAACACGCCGATGGCGTAGAGCGGGACCAGGTTGTTGACGTCCGCGTCCTTGATGATCAGCAGCGCCGCGGACGTGATGGTCAGCAGGATGATGGCGTTGGAGAACACGAGCCGGTGCCCGCGCTTGAGCAGCCACCTGGGCAGGTACGAATCGCCCGCCACGTAACTGGTCAGGAACGGGAAGCCGTTGAAGCTGGTGTTGCCGCCGGTGTACAGGATGAGCATGGTCGCAGCCTGGACCAGATAGAAAAGAGCCTGCCCCACGAAGGTATGCCCGAAGACGAGCTTGGCCTCCTGGGCCAGCACGGTCGGATAGCCAAGCCTGTACGGCGTGGCGTGCGTGGCGTGCGCCAGCCAGGAGATGCCCGCCACTAGGGCGCCGAGGATCGCACCCTCGGCCATGAGCACCTGGCGCGCGTTCCGGCCCTCGGGCGGCCGGAACGCGCCCACGGCGTCCGAGACCGCCTCGATGCCGGTCAGCGACGCGCCGCCGTTGGCGAACGCGCGGAGCAGGGTGAAGATCATCACGCCCGTGATCAGCCCGGCCGAGCCGGAGCCGAGACCGTAGGTGCCGGGCAGCGCGTGTGGGTACTGCGGCAGGTTTCCGAACGCCTCGCGGATCAGCCCGACGATGATCATCAAGATGACCGAGCCCGCGAACAGGTAGGTCGGCACCGCGAAGGCCCGGCCCGCCTCCTTGAGGCCCCGCAGGTTCCCCAGGCACATGAGCAGGACCACGCCGACGCAGATCTCGAGCTTGTACGGGCCGATCCCAGGGAAGGCGGACGCCACGGCGGCCGTACCCGCCGCGACCTGGACCGCGACGGTCACCACGTAGTCGATGAGCAGCGCGACCGCGCACACCTGGGCGATGCGCGGCCCGAAGTTCTCCCGCGCCACCACGTACGATCCGCCGGGCCTGATGTAGACCATGACGATCTCGCGGTAGGACAGCAGCACGAGCACCATGACGAACAAGATGACCAGGGTCATGGGCAGGATCAGGCTGAACGCGGCCACGCCCATCGCGGGCACCAGCACGATGAGGATCTCCTCGGTGCCGTAGGCCGACGAGGAGATGCCGTCCGGTGACAGCACGCCAAGCGCGAGCGGCTTGGACAGCCGCTGCTCTCCAAGGTCCTGGTTGACCAGTGGCGGTCCGAGCAGTCGGCGTTTGGTCTGGTACCAGAATGTGTCGGGCAGGCCGTCGCTTCTCTCGAGCAAGCCTGCTGCCTTCCGCGTGGCCACCTGATCTGCGCCTTTCATCCGGTCTATACGCTTTTGGCGCGCCAGAGACTTCATACCACCACAACCAGTGTGGTCGTAACCAGCGGCCCGCGGATAGCGGGGTCCGGGCCGTCGCGGCCTGCCTGGGAGAGAACTACCCGCATACCGCGTGTTCACCCGCTCGCTTGTGCCAGGGGTGCGGCGGGCTGTTTACTCAAAGCACCGCTCTGATCACTCAACGTAGGCTAATCTCACGCTTCGAGTCTAGAAAAATTCGTAGCGTTAGAAGGGTCCATTCATGTCCGAACGTTACTGGCAGCGACCCGCGCTGGCCACCACCGCACTGGCCTTGCTGGGCGCCGCCACCGTCGGCTGCGGTAACTCGGCCAGCACCAGCGCGGCCACCGCGACACAGACGGCTGGGGTGGCCGCCACCACCGGGCCTAAGAGCTTCACCGCCGCCCAGCTGAAGCGCGCGCTGCTGATCAAGGTGGGCGGGGCGCGCCCGGCCGCGCCCGCCGAAGCCGGCGCCTACGGGACCCTGCCGGACGTGCGGACGAGCAAGCAGACCATGCATGGCGTCAAGGTCACCCCGCCCAAGTGCGCCCAGGCCACGGTGACCGGTTTCAACTCGGCTGCGTTCGCCCACGCCCCCGCGTCGGTGGTGACCTTCCGGGTCGGCCGCGATGGCGTGTCCGAGGTGCTCGTAGCGGCGACGCCGCACGTCGCGACGACGGTGCTCGGCAACAAGCTGCCGGCCGGCTGCGCGCACTACACCGCGACGGTGGACGGCAAGACCTTCCGCTATTCGGTGAAGGAAACCGCGTTCTCCGGCCTCGCCAACCAGGCCCGGGCGCTGAACGTCAAGGCCGCGGGCTACGCCGTGGTCGACGTCTGGTCAGTGGTCTACCGGGGCGACGGGTTCGTCGGGGCGGTCACCATTGTCGGCCCTGACGCTTCGGCGGCGGGCGCAAAGAACCTGGCCAGGCAGGCTTACGCATACGCCGCCCAGTCGCTGTCCTAGTTTGACCGCTGGTGCAGACTGGTGGCATGACTGACGCGTCACCACGTTTCCGTTCGGTACTTGACGGCTTTCCCGCGTATAAGCCGGGCCGGACGCCGGTCAGCTCGGCCGGCAAGACGCACAAGCTCTCATCTAACGAATCTCCTCATCCGCCGCTGCCCTCGGTAGTGGACGTCATCGCCGAGGCGGCGCGATCGGTCAACCGGTACCCGGACAACGGCGCGGAGGTCCTGATCCAGGCCATCGCGGCCAAGTTCGGGGTCCCGCCGCAGCACGTCGCGGTCGGGTGCGGTTCGGTCGGAGTCGCCCAGCAGCTCCTCGAGGCGGTCGGTGAGCCCGGCGCCGAGGTGATCTACGCGTGGCGTTCCTTCGAGGCGTACCCCACGCTATCCGATCTGGCCGCGGCGGAATCGGTCCGGGTTCCGCTGCGCGGGGAAACCCACGACCTGGCCGCGATGGCGGCCGCGATCACCCCGCACACCAGGCTGATCTTCGTCTGCAACCCGAACAACCCGACCGGCACCGTGGTGCACGCCGCCGGCCTCGAGGCGTTCCTCGACCAGGTGCCCGCCGACTGCCTGGTCGTGCTCGACGAGGCCTACCGGGAGTACATCCGCGACGAGGCCGTGCCCGACGGCACGGACCTCTACCGGAACCGGCCGAACGTCGCGGTCCTGCGCACCTTCTCCAAGGCGTACGGCCTGGCCGGGCTGCGGACCGGGTTCCTGATTGCGCACGAGCCCGTCGCGGCCGCGGTCCGGATGACCATGCTGCCGTTCAGCGTGAACAGCATCGCGCAGGCCGCCGCGGTGGCGTCGCTGGCCGCGGAGGACGAGCTGTTCGAGCGCGTCGAGCTCACGGTCAAGGAGCGGACCAGGGTGCGCGAGGCACTGGTCGCTGACGGCTGGGCCGTTCCCCCCACCGAGGCCAACTTCGTCTGGTTGCGGCTGGGTGAGCACACCATGGGCTTCGCCGCGGCCTGCGAGGCGCGGGGCATCGCGGTCAGGCCGTTCGCCGGAGAAGGCGCCCGGATCAGCATTGGCGACGCCGAGGCCAACGACGCCTTCCTGGCCGTGGCCCGCGCCTTCCCCCTAGGGCGTGGCGGCGGCTAGGGCGCGGTCGTCGGGGGAGAAGTCCTGGCCGGAGTCGGCGGGCGGGTGGGCCAGGTGCCAGCGCACCGATACTCCGATGGTCTCGGCCACCTCGCTCGGCCGCCAGCCCAGCACGGTCACCGCCTTGCGGCTGTCGACCAGGAAGTGCTGGGCCATGCTCCTGGTCGATTCCATGTCCTCCGGCACGAGCTGCTCGGGCACCGTGACCAGCGAGGCCTCAGAACCGGCCGCCGCCACAATGGCAAGCGCGTAGTCCCGCACCGTGCCGGTGGTCAGGTCGCCAACGTTGAACACCTGGCCCGAAGCGGCCGTAGGGCGGTCCAGTGCGGCCAGCACGGCCGTGGCCACGTCGCCCACATAGCAGCGAGTGTCCAGCGAGGTGCCAGCACCGAACGGTATCTGCCGCCGCCCGGCCCGAACCCTCCGCAGCACGAACTCCTCCCGCCGCTGCCCGTCGTGCTCGCCGTAGATCATCGACAGCCGCAACGCACACCCGCCGCGGGCCAGGTACAACGGCTCCACGTCGAGCTTGTCGTAGTGCTCGCCCAGCCCCGGTAGCAGGTCGCGCAGCGGGTACCGGCCCACGCGCACAGGCGACTCCTCGGTCAGCGGCACCGGTTCGCCGCCCTGGCCGGCCAGCAGCAGTTCGTAGGCCCGGTACACGTCGATGCTGGACAGCAGCATCAGGTGCACGTCCGGCAGGTGCGGCAGCACCGCCTCAGCATTAGAACGCGTCATCGCCCTGGTGTCGATCACCGCGTCGGGCCGGAAGGCCCGCAGTTGATCAGCGACCCCGGCCAGGGCGTCCCGCGAGGCGTGCACATGCGCGCAGCCGGAAAGCTCGGCCGGCTCAGTCTGGCCCCGGTGCACGACCATCACATCGTCGCCCCGGGCCAGCAACTCCAACGCGATCCGCCGGCCGATGAACACAGTGCCGCCGAGGATGAGGACTCGCATGCCGCTACCGGACCTGCGCAGCCGTGGGCGGCCATCCGGTGCCACCTCCGATGGCGTCACTGTTCATCGTCGGGCTCGGTCAGCTTGAAGGTGAAAACCTGCGGACCGATCCGCAAGCTCCAGCCGGGCGGGAGCGGGCTGGGCTCGAGGCCGATCCGCGTCCACTCCTCACCTCCGGGCGGGCTGAGGTAGGTCCCGTGCATCGAGCCGACGTCGCGGACCAGCACGATGCCATTCTCCACGGCGACATACGCGTGCACCCGCGAGATCACATGGTCCGGATCCTGCAGCTGAACCGGCGTAGCCTCCCCGCTCTCCACCGCGGGATCTTGGTGCGGTTCCCGGCCGAAGACGTAGCCGCGGTCCAGGACGATCGGCGGTCCGTCCTGCGATGTCAGCACGCCCAGCGGCGGCTGCGTCGCTGTCGGCCGGGATGGCACCGGCGCCATGGTCGTGGGCTGGACTGCCGGGGGCAGCGGTGCCCCGGCGCGCGCGACGGCCGGGCGGTCCGCCTCGGCCAGGCCTGACTCAGCTCGGCTGGGCGCCTCTTCGTATTCACCGCTCCGCACGACCATCGTCGGCTGGTGGTTCTGGGCGTCGGCCCGGAGCGCCCGGGCCTCCTGCGGCCGGTCCGCCGCCTCCCCTGGTGTCTCCTCGGACGGTGACCACGCAAAGCCGCCGGAGCTGGCGGTCGGAGCGTCAGCCAGGCTAGCACCGGACTCGGCCGCCGCCGGTTCCGGCCCGGACGCGCTCACGGCGTCGGCCCCGGAGGAGCCCGCAGTCCGGCTCAGCACGAAGCCCTGGCCGGGGACCACCCCGCCCCTGAGGTCGGACAGCGGGTCCGCCTGTACCGGTCGGCCGGCCCCGCCGCCGATCGCCAGCCGCTCGAACGCGCCGGGCACGATCTGGTCGACCCAGGTAAGAGCCTGCTCTCCGGATACCTCGCGGGTCGAGCCGCCCTCGGTGATCGTGCACCACACCGCACCACGCAGGAACATGACCACGCCATCGCGCATCGGGGCCACGATCCCGAACGCAGGAGCGTCCCCCGACATGTGGCCGATAACCCAGGCGGCCAGACGGCTTGCGATTGCGCTGGCCGGCACCTGGCGGTCTGAGGCGACCTCGGCGGCCAGGCTGAGCAGTTCCTGGGCGGCCTCGTCCGGGCCGGTGGCTGCCTCGCCACGAGGGATCAGGATGACCGTGTCACCGAACCGGCCGACAAGACCAGGGCCTGGCTCGATACCGATGCGCGTCGTCAGCTGCTCCATCGTGCTTCCTCTTCGTCGCGGGGCAACGTGGGCATTGTGTCACGCCGCAGAAGCCGGCAGAAACGCCAGTAAGCCTCAGACGGTAACGGCGGTGATGTCCGCGCCGAGGGAGTTGAAGCGCTGCGCGATGGCGGCGTGCCCGCGGTCGATCGGGTAGCCGGGCGTGACCAGGGTCTCGCCCTCGGCGGCCAGCCCGGCCAGGACCAGCGCGATTCCGGTCCGCAGGTCGTGGGCCACCACCTCGGCCCCGCGGAACGAGCAAGGACCGTGCACCACGACCGCGCTGCCGTCGAGCTCGACCTTGGCGCCCATCTTGTTCAGCTCGCCGACCAGGAGGTAGCGCCCGTCGAAGATCGTCTCGCGGATGTAGGAAGCGCCCTCGGCCAGGCAGGCCAGCGCCATGATCGGCGACTGCAGGTCGGTGGCGAACCCCGGGTACGGGCTGGTGATGACGTTGATGGGGCGGATTGGGCGGTCCATCCGGACCGAGACCACCGCGCCGTTGGTGGCGAACTCCACCCCCATCTGCTCCAGCTTCCACCGAACCACCCCGAAGTGGTCCAGCGAGGCGCCGACCAGGTTCAGCTCGCCGCCGGTGATCGCCGCCGCCATCGCGAACACGCCGGCGTCGATCCGGTCCGCCATCACGGTGTGCTCGACTGCGGTCAGCTCGTCGACCCCGTGCACGGTGATGAAGCCGGTGCCGCCGCCGGTGATCCGCGCGCCCATCTTGGTCAGGAACGCGATGACGTCGAGCACCTCGGGCTCTTGCGCGGTGTTGTCGATGATGGTGCGGCCCGGGGCCAGGCACGCCGCCATGATCAGGTTCTCGGTGCCGGTGTGCGACGGGGTGTCCAGGTACAGGTGCGAGCCCTGCAGTTTGCTGGCCTTGACGCGGATGACCGTCTCGCCCTCGTCGACGACGGCGCCGAGCCGGGCGAAGCCGCGGTAGTGGAAGTCCAGGTTCCTGTTGCCGAGGTTGCACCCGCCGACGCCCTCGATGACGGCCTCGCCGAACCGGTGCAGCAGGGCCGGCACGAACAGCACCGAGCTGCGGAACCGGCGCGCGATCTCGGCCGGGAGCACCGGGCTGGTCAGGTTGGACGCGTCGACGACCAGCGTCCGCTCGGCCTCGTGGAACTCGACGACCGCGCCGACCGCCTCGGCCAGCTCGACGGCCCGGCGGACGTCCTCGATCGGCGGGACGTTCCGCAGCACCGTGTGGCCGTTGCCGGTGAGCAGTGACGCGGCGATCATCTTCAGCGCCGCGTTCTTCGCGCCCTGCACGAAAACCGTGCCGTGCAGCGGAGCGCCTCCGCGCACGCGGTAACTCGTCTCGGGTCCCAGAGTCATGGGCGCTAGCTTAGCCGGGCGAGGCGCTCGAATACCGGAGCAAGCCGCTGTGTGTACCGTTCTGGCCTGAATGTGGAGTCCAGGGCCTCTTCGGGAAGTGGCTGCCCGCGTGTCGCCGCCTGCTTGCGCAGCGTGTCACGGAACGGCGTGCCGTTGTCCCAGGTCTGCATCGCCGCGGCCTGCACCAGGGCGTAGGCGTCCTCGCGGGCCATCCCGGCGCTGACCAGGTCGAGCAAGACGGCGGAGGAGTAGATCAGGCCGCCGGTGGCGTCCAGGTTGGCGCGCATCCGCGCGGCGTCCACGGTCAGCCCCTCGACCAGCCCGATGGTCAGGTGCAGCTGGTAGTCGGTGGCGATGGCGGCGTCGGGCAGCGCGATCCGCTCCACGCTGGAGTGTGAGATATCCCGCTCGTGCCACAGCGGGATGCCCTCGGTCACCGGGGTCACGTAGCCGCGGATCACCCGGGCCAGCCCCGCGATCCGTTCCGAACGGATGGGGTTCTTCTTGTGCGGCATGGCCGAGGAGCCCTTCTGGCCCGAACGGAACGGCTCGGCCAGCTCCCCTACCTCGGTCCGCTGCCCGTGCCGGACCTCCAGCGCGACCGCCTCGCAGACGGTGGCGGCCAGGGCCAGCGCGCCGACCCACTCGGCGATCCCGTCCCGCATCACGACCTGGGTCGCCACGTCCGCGGCCCGCAGGCCGAGGGCGGGCATGACCTCGGCCTCGATGGCCGGGTCGATGTTGGAGTAGCTGCCGACCGGGCCGGACAGCGTGCCGACCGCAACCGCTTCCCTGGCCCGGACGATCCGGTCCCGGCAGCGCGCCATGGCGAAGGCGAAGTCGGCCACCCGGTGCCCCCAGGTGTCGGGTTCGGCGTGGATGCCGTGCGTCCGGCCGGCCCGCAGCGTGTCCCGGTGCGCCAGCGCATGATCGCGCAGCACCGCGACCAGCCGGGTGGCCTTGGCCGCCAGCAGGTCGGTGGCCTCGGCGAGCTGGACCGCGAGCGCGGTGTCGAGCAGGTCGGAGGAGGTCATGCCGTAGTGCACGTAGGCGGCGGCCGAACGGGGCGTGGTGTTGTCGGCCCAGGCGGTCAGGAAGGCAATCACGTCGTGGTCGGTGACCGCCTCCACCGCGGCTACCGCTTCTGGGCTCGGTGGTGACGCCGAACGGACTGGCTCCACGCTCTCGGCGGGCACCGTGCCCGCCCGGGCGTGCGCCTCCAGGACCAGCACCTCCACCCGGCACCACAGCTCGTACTTGTGCGCCTCGCTCCAGACCCGCCCCATCTCGGGCAGCGTGTACCGCTCGATCATGGCTCCACGGTACTGTGCTGGCCCGGGGGGACGACCCCCCCAGACCCCCCCGCGAGGGCACGGCCCGGGGGGACGACCCCCCCAGACCCCCCCGCGAGGGCACGGCCCGGGGGGACGCTGGGCCGGTCCGCGACGAGCGCGACCGCCACGATCGCGGTCAGCAGGGCGATCTCGGCGGCCACGCTCCAGGTCACGCCGACCGCCGAGGCAGCCAGGGCCGCGGCCGCCGCCACCGCCCGGCTGCGCTGGGTGCCGATCCGCAGCGCGTGCCTGAACGCCGCGTTGCCGGCCAGGAACAGCGCCACGCCGCACGCCAGGGCCACGCACGGCCCGGCCGGCAGGGTAGCCCCGGTGTGCACGATGGCCTGCTTGAGCCCGGCGGCGAGCGCGACGACCCCGACCAGCATGGGAATGTAGGCGTAGAAGTAGGCGGCGAGCGCCAGCGCGGGCCGGGCGGCGGGGTCGGCCAGGGTCATGGCCCGCTCGGCCCGCTCGTCGTCGCCCGCGCCGAAGTAGGTCCACCAGAGCGCGGCGGTCAGCGCCAGCCCCAGTGCCGCCGACAGCGCGAGGGAGAAGGTCACGGCGTGCCCGCCGGCCCCGATGCCGATGTCGACGACCGACTCGCCGAACACGATGATGACCAGCGCGCCGTGCCGTTCGGTGAAGTGGGAGGGCTGGATGGCGAACCGTCCGCGCACCGGAAGCACCAGCGGCGAGAGCACCTGGACCGCGAGCGCCGCCGCCCACAGGCCGTACGCCGCCGGCCCACCCGCCTCCCCATCCCCCTGCACCAGCCCGGCCCCGATGACCAGGAGCGCCGCGGCCAGGTTGAACGGGGCGACCCGCGCGATGTTCCTGTTGACCCGCTGGTAGAGCCAGGCGTGGATGACGACGACGATCAGGTAGCCGAGGCCGAGCGCGACGCCGTCCCGGCCGAACGCGTGCGGGATGGCCAGCCCCATGATGAGGAAGCCGGCCATGCCGACGAGCATCAGCAGGCGCTCGGGGGTCCGCGCGGGGGTCCGCGCGTTGGACAGCCAGACGTAGCCGCCGTACATCCACCACAGCACGCCGAAGACGAGCAGTACCCGCAGCGCGCCCGTCACCGTCATCTCCTCGGCCAGGATCCCGGTGAGCTGGGTGATCGCGAAGACGAAGACCAGGTCGAAGAAGAGCTCCAGCGTGCTGACCCGCAGCGGCTGGTCACCGGCGGAAGGCTGGTCAGCCCCGGGAGCAGGCCCGGAAATAGCCTCGGGAGTAGGCCCGGAAATAGGCCCGGGAGTAGGCCCGGAAATAGGCCCGGGAGTAGGCAGCGTCACAGGCGGGCGGCGATGTCGCGGCGGTACCAGCCGCCACGTAGCTCGATCGTGGCCGCGAGGCGGTAGGCCGCGTCCCGGGCGGCCGCGATGTCCGGGCCCGAGCCGACCGCGTTCAGCACCCGGCCGCCTGCCGACACCAGCTCGCCTGCCGACACCAGCTCGCCCGCCCGCCCCGCGTCGCCCGCCCGGCCCGCGCCCCCACCGGCGGCGGTGCCCGCGTGCAGCAGGTACGCCTCCCCGGCAGGCGGATCAGGGGCGGCCGGGGGCGTGAACCCGGTCCGTTCGGGATCATTGATCTTGATCTTGTCGCCCTTGACCGGGTGCTCCGGGTAGCCCTCGGCGGCGATCACCACGACGACCGCGGCGCCGGGCCGCCAGCGGGGTGGTTCCGCGCCGGCCAGGTCGCCGGTGGCGGCGGCCTGCAGCAGCGGCGCCAGCGGGGTGCCGAGCCGGTCCAGCACCACCTGCGTCTCCGGGTCGCCGAAGCGGGCGTTGAACTCGACCACCCGCAGGCCGGCCGGGGTCAGGCAGAGCCCGGCGTAGAGCAGGCCGCGGTACGGCGTGCCGCGGCGGCGCATCTCCTCGACGGCCGGCTGGATGACGGTGGCCATGGTCTGTTCGGCCAGGTCGGACGGGGTCCAGGGGAGCGGGGCGTAGGCGCCCATGCCGCCGGTGTTCGGGCCCTGGTCGCCGTCGCGGGCGCGCTTGAAGTCCTGGGCGGGCAGCAGCGGCACCGCCGTGACGCCGTCGCAGACGGCGAACAGCGACACCTCCGGGCCATCGAGGAACTCCTCGATCACCACCGTGCCGCAGGCCCGCGCGTGCGCCCGGGCGGCCTCGAGGTCCGCGGTGACGACCACCCCCTTGCCCGCGGCCAGGGCGTCGTCCTTCACCACGTAGGGCGGCCCGAACGCGGCCAGCGCGGCGTCCGCCTCGGCCGGGGTGGCGCAGGTGAAAAAGGCCGCGGTGGGGATGCCCGCCTCGGTCATGACCTGCTTGGCGAAGGACTTCGAGCCCTCGATCATGGCGGCGTCCGCGTCCGGCCCGAAGCAGCCGAAGCCGGCCTCCCGCAGCGCGTCGGCCGCGCCCGCGACCAGCGGCGCCTCCGGGCCGATCACCACCAGGTCCGGGCTGAGCTTGCGGGCCAGCCCGACGATCTGGTCCGGCACCGGCGCGGTGTCCGGATGGGTCTCCGCGAGCGCGGCGATGCCCGGGTTGCCCGGGGCCGCGTGCAGGCTGCCCGTCCCGGCGCTCTCTGTTTGCCGGCTGAGGGCGCGGACGATGGCATGCTCACGGCCGCCCGACCCGATGACGAGAATGCGCACGCCGTGAGCCTACCTGCGGCCCGCGGGGTTACCGGAGCAGGGGGCGGAGCTGCAGGGTCTGGTCGCGGCGCGGGCCGACGCCGACCGCGGACACCGGGGCGCCGATCATCTTCTCCACGGCCGTGATGTAGGTCCGCGCGTTCGGCGGCAGCTCGTCGAACGTGCGGGCCTTGGAGAGGTCCTCCCACCAGCCGTCGAAGTACTCGTAGACCGGCACCGCGTGGTGGAATTCGGTCTGCGTCATCGGGATCTCGTCGCACCGCTTCCCGTCCACCTCGTAGGCCACGCAGACCGGCACCTTGTCCAGGCCGGACAGCACGTCGAGCTTGGTCAGGAAGTAGCCGGTGATGCCGTTCACCCGGGTCGCGTACCTGGCGATGACCGCGTCGAACCACCCGGTGCGGCGCGGCCGGCCGGTGGTCACCCCGTACTCCGCGCCGGTCTTGCGCAGCCACTCGCCCTGCTCGTCGCGGAGTTCGGTGGGGAAGGGCCCCTCGCCGACGCGGGTCGTGTAAGCCTTGACGATGCCGATGACGTCGGAGATCCGGGTCGGGCCGATGCCGGACCCGACGCAGGCGCCGCCCGCCGTGGGCGAGGACGAGGTCACGAACGGGTAGGTGCCGTGGTCAACGTCGAGCATGGTGGCCTGGGCGCCTTCGAGCAGCACCACCTGGCCCTGGTCCAGCGCCCGGCCCAGAGCCAGCCCGGTGTCGGCCACGTAGGGGCGGAGCCGTTCCGCGTACCGCTCGTACTCCTCGGCGCAGGCCTGCGGGTCGATGCCGCGGCGGTTGTAGACCTTGCTCAGCATCTGGTTCTTCTCGCGCAGCACCAGGTCGAGCTTCTTGCGCAGGATGCCGGGGTCGAACAGGTCCTGGACGCGGATCCCTACCCGCGCGATCTTGTCGCCGTAGGCCGGGCCGATGCCGCGGCCGGTGGTGCCGATCCGCGAGCTGCCCAGGTACCGCTCGGTGACCTTGTCCAGCGCCCGGTGGTAGGGCATGATCAGGTGCGCGTCGGCCGAGACGAGCAGCTTGGAGCAGTCCACGCCGCGGGCCGCCAGGCCGTCGATCTCGTCGAGCAGCACCGGCGGGTCGATCACCACGCCGTTGCCGATGACCGGGACGACGTGCGGTGACAGCACCCCGGACGGCAGCATGTGCAGGGCGTAGCTCTCGTCGCCGATGACGACCGTGTGGCCGGCGTTGTTGCCGCCCTGGTACCTGACCACGTAGTCGACGCGGTCGCCGAGCAGGTCGGTGGCCTTGCCCTTGCCCTCGTCGCCCCACTGGGCGCCGACAAGCACGATGGCGGGCATGCGCATCCCTTCGGCTGGCGCAGGCTCCGGCTGGGTTCCCGGCGGGACCCCGGCCTGGCCGCGCATGATGAAGCCCCCGCTCGGGCGCAAGTCGCGGCAGGGGCTCTTGCGTTCTGAGATTACCCGCAAAAGTCGCAGGTAACCCAGCCGGGATGGTCCGCTATGGCCGGAAAGATCCTGCGGGGATGCGCGGCGGCCGGGCTACGGCTTGGCGGCCGGGCCTTGGCCGTCGAGTTCGGCGTCGAGTTCGGTGGCGGCGGCGGCGCTGCTGTCCCGTAGGAACTGATCGCAGCGCTCCGCCTCGTCGTCCTCGCCGATCGCCGCGGCCGAGGCGCCCAGCATGTGCAGCGAGCGCAGGAAGCCGCGGTTCGGCTCGTGCTCCCACGGGACCGGGCCGTGTCCGTGCCAGCCCGCGCGGCGCAGCTGGTCCAGGCCGCGGTGGTACCCCGTCCGCGCGTACGCGTAGGCGGTGACCGCGTCGCCCTGGCCGAACGAGCGGGCGGCCAGGGCGGCCCACGCCGCCGAGTACGCCGGGAACCGCGCCGCGACCTTCTCCGGCGCCTCGCCCGCCCGCAGCGCGGCGTCCGCTTCCTCTTGGGCGGGCAGGTAGGTGGCCGGCGGCCCGCCCAGCAGGTTCTGATGTTCCATCTGTGTCCCTTGGCTTAGCTGTGCTGGCTTAGCTGTGCTGGCTTAGCTGAGCCGGTGGCCGGCCGACAGCAGGTCCTCGCAGGCGTGGGTGACCCGCGCCGCCATGCCCGCCTCGCCCGCCTTGCCGTAGCTGCGCGGGTCGTACGCCTTCTTGCTGCCGACCTCGCCGTCCACCTTCAGCACGCCGTCGTAGTTCTTGAACATGTGGTCCGCGATCGGCCTGGTGAACGCGTACTGGGTGTCGGTGTCGACGTTCATCTTGACCACGCCGTAGGAGATGGCCTCCCTGATCTCCTCGAGCGCCGAACCGGAGCCGCCGTGGAAGACCAGGTCGAAGGGCTTCTCCTGGCCGTACTTCTGGCCCACGGCGTCCTGGATCTCCTTCAGCACCGATGGGCGCAGCTTCACGTGCCCCGGCTTGTAGACGCCGTGCACGTTGCCGAACGTGGCGGCCAGGAGATACCGGCCGCGCTCGCCGAGCCCGACCGCCTCAGCGGTGGCCAGGGCGTCTTCCGGCGTGGTGTACAGCTTCTCGTTGATCTCGCCGACGACCCCGTCCTCCTCGCCGCCGACGACCCCGATCTCCATCTCCATGACGATGCGGGCGGCCGCGCACTCGGCCAGCAGTTCGGCGGCGATCTGGAGGTTCTCCGGCAGCGGGACCGCGGAGCCGTCCCACATGTGCGACTGGAACAGCGGCTCCTCGCCCCGGCCGACTCGCTCCCTGGAGATCGCCACCAGCGGGCGCATGTAGCCGTCCAGCTTGTCCTTCGGGCAGTGATCGGTGTGCAGCGCGATGTGGATGGGGTACTTGGCCGCGGCGACGTACGCGAACTCCGCCAGCGCCACCGCGCCCGTCACCATGTCCTTGACCGAGCCCGACAGGTACTCCGCGCCGCCGGTCGATATCTGGACGATCCCGTCGCTGCCGGCCTCGGCGAATCCGCGCAGCGCGGCGTTCAGCGTCTGGCTCGAGGTGCAGTTGATCGCGGGGAACGCGAAACCTCGCTGTTTCGCCGTGTCCAGCATCTGCGCGTAGACCTCTGGGGTCGCGATAGGCATGGCGATGACTCCCTTGGGCTGGAAACCTGAGACTCACTCTAGACATGAAGCGGGCGTGAAGATGCACCGGGCATGGCCGGGCATGAGGTACAACAGGAAGCCTATGGAGAGCTTCCTTACCTCGGCGGGGTACGCCGCGCTTATCCTATTCGGCTTCCTGGAGGCGGCGTGCATCCCGATCTCGTCCGAGATCACGTTCGGCTTCGCCGGGGTCCTCGCCTACCAGGGACACCTTAACCTCGCCCTGGTCATCATCATCGGCTCGCTGGCCGAGCTGGGCGGCTCGTACGCCTCGTACGCGATCGGGCGGGTCGGCGGCCGGCCGCTCGTGCACAAGCTCGGGCGCTACGTGCTGGTGACCGAGTCCGACGTGAGCCGGGCCGAGCGCTTCCTGGAGGGCCGGGGAGCGTGGGCGATTCCGGTGGCGCGCATGCTGCCCTTCGTCCGCGCCTTCACCTCGATCGTCGCGGGCCTGGTGCGCGTCCCCGCGATCCGCTTCGGAATCCTTAGCCTGATCGGCACGGTCATCTACGCGACCGTGCTCTCCTCGCTGGGGTACGCGCTCGGCAGCGAATGGCAGCATGTCAGCCACGGGTTGTCGATCGTCGGCTACGTCCTGTTCGCGATCCTGGTCATCGCCATCGTCGGCTTCGTCGCCTACCGCTTGCGCCAGTTCCGGCGTGAGGACCAGCTCCGGCGCGAGTCCGCCGTCGCTGCCCCTGCCCCTGCCCCTGGCGTGGGGCCTGGCGCTGGCGTCGGCCCCGGCGCCGACGTTGCCGCGGAAGCGCGCCCCAAGCCGCGGTCGCACCGGGCCGGCAAGTAAGACGCCGAGGTCGGCTAGCTCGTAGGCGGCGCGGTAGGTCAGCCCGCGCCCGGTGACGTTCGGCCGGGCGCCCCGGTCGACCAGCACGGCCACGCCGACGACCTCGGCGCCGGCCTCGCGCAGCGCCTCCACCGCCGTCAGCGGGGACGCGCCGGTCGTGGACGTGTCCTCGACCGCGAGCACCCGCCGTCCGGCCACCTCGGGGCCTTCGATCCGGCGCTGCATGCCGTGCTCCTTTTCCCTCTTCCGCACCACGAACGCGTCGACTGGCGTGCCGCGGCTGGCCGCGGCGTGCATCATCGCGGTGGCCACCGGGTCGGCGCCCATGGTGAGCCCGCCGACCGCGTCGTAGCCCAGGTCCGCGGTCAGGTCGAGCATGACCCGGCCGGCCAGCGGCGCCAGCCGCCCGTCGAGCAGGATCCGGCGCAGGTCGACGTACCAGTCGGCCCGCTGCCCGGAGGAGAGCACGAAGTCCCCCCGGATCACGGCCTTGGCCTTGATCGCGGCGAGGAGTTCGGCCCGGTCGCTCACGGGACGTGATCTTAAGGGGTAGTCCGCTGGCGCCGGGTCTCCAGTCCCCTCAAACTAGAGTGCCGACGCCGGCGGGGTCAGCTTTCGGGTCGGCCGGCGGTGGGCTTCGCCGCCGCAGCCGCGCCGTACCTGGTCGGCGTGATCACCGCGGCCGATGCGCGCTGATCCCCGCCGCTCAGTCCGTGAGTCCTGAGGCCCGAGTGGCAGGTGTTTGGGACGTGACCAACGTGCTCTAGGCAGCGGGAATGCTCGGAAAGGCATCCGGGGGAAGGTTACTTCACTAGTCTTAGAGCCGTCGGGTCTATATCGGTGCCGATGGCTGGCCGCTGCGTCGAGGGAAGGACGGTGGGGCCGTGGATCGCTGTGCGCTGTTCGTTGACGCTGGTTACGTGCTCGCGGATGGTGCTATGGCTGTGCACGGGACGCGCCGTGGCGAATCGGTCTCCTGGGATTACGAGGGCCTCCTGCAGCTGCTGTCCGGCCTGGCCAGGGAACGATCCGGCCTGCCGGTGCTCCGCTGCTACTGGTACGAGGCCACGGTGGACGGCCGCCGCACCGCCGAGCAGGACGCGCTGGCCGACGTGCCCGGCATCAAGCTCCGGGTGGCCAAGATCCGCCCTGGCAGGCGTGAGGGCGTGGAAACCGAGATTCACCGCGACCTGACCACGCTGGCGCGCAACAACGCGATCAGCGACGCGCTCGTGGTCAGCGCGGAAGAGGACCTGGCCCAGGTCATCGCCGACGTCCAGGACCTCGGCATGCGGGTCACGCTGGTGCATATCGCGGTGGACGGGAACTGGACCATCTCGCGGGCACTCCGCCAGGAGTCCGACGACATCATCGAGATCAGCGGTGAGCACCTGCGGCCGTACGTGGAGCTGATCGCCGGGGCCGAGCCCGTTCACCCGGACGAGGACAGCGACCTCGCGGCGGCCCGGCCGCTGGCCAACGGCCACTCGGCCGCGGCCGCGGCGTCCTACCAGCAGGTGCCCGCGGTGTCGGCCAACCACGCGCCGCCCGCCATCTACACCGCGCCGGCCGTGGCGGAGTACCAGCGGCCCGCGCTGCAGCTGCCGAGGGTGGCGTCGCGGGAGCCGCGCGACGGCAGGGACGCGCGGGAAGACAGAGCACGAGACGACCGGGCCCGCGACGGCCGGGATGCGCGTGAGGACCGGGCGCGCGAGGACCGGGCGCGCGAGGACCGGGCGCGCGAGGACCGGGCCGCCCCGGCGGCCGTCAACGGCGAGGTGCCGTCCCCGGCCCGCCAGGACATCTCCGCCCGCCAGGACATCGCTTCACGCCAGGACATCCCGGCCCGCCAGGACATCCCGGCCCGGCCTGACATCTACGCCGCGCCGGCGTCCAGCACGCGGAACCGGCAGGAGCAGGCGCCGCAGAGCCCGGCGGCGCGCGTCCGCGCCGCCGAAGAGGCCGTCGGCTACGCCCCGGCCACGGGCACGGGGCTGCAAGGCACGGGGCTGCAAGGCACGGGGCTGCAAGGCACGGGGCTGCAAGGCACGGGGCTGCAAGGCACGGGGCTGCAGGGTGCGGGACCGCAAAGCGCTGGGCTGGAGGCCGGAGCGGTGGCGCCGGGCCCCGAGGCCACCCAGGCTCCGCCCGGCCAGCTGCGGCGCCTGCCGTCCTCGCGCAATGCGGCGAACCAGGGGCAGCCCGGGCCGATGGGCGTCGCCGGATCCGGCTCGGTGTCGTCCGGCCAGCACGGCGGCCTAGGCCAGAGCGGCTTGGGCCAGAGCGGCCTAGGCCAGAGCGGCTTGGGCCAGGGCGGGCAGGGCCACGGCGGCGGTCTGGGCCAGGTCGGCCAGGGTTCGGCCCGCAGCGCCCCCTACAGCGGCCCGCAGCCGGTGGTGAGCAGCCCGGCCACGTCCGGCGGCTACCAGAACGGCGGCGGCGTCTCGCTGTCGGAGGCCGTGCAGGCGGCGCACGAGGAGGGCCAGGAGTTCGGCGGTTCGGTGGCCAGGGACGCCCCGGCGCTGTGGCTGGAGGCGGTGCTGGCGCGCAAGCCGCGCATGCCATCCGACCTCGAGGCCCGGCTGCTGCAGGGTTCGGCGCTGCCGATCGACTTCCTGTTGCACGACGAGGTAAGGCACGCGCTGCGCCGGGGTTTCTGGGACGCGCTCGAGCGCACCCGCCGGTAAAAAGAAGGACGCCCGGATTGTCCACGGCATCGGTGGGTAGGGTCTTCAACGTGGTGGTGCTTTCCGGCGAGTTGTTTGATGCTATCGAGGTCAACGCGGCTCGCACGGGCAACCACAAGCGGGCCGCGGTCCGGATGGGCCGTCTGGCGACCCAGGCCAGCCCGGGCGAAATGTCCCGGGCCGAGGCGCACATGCGGACGGGCGAGCAGTGGCTGCTCGCCGACGACCCCGAGGCGGCGGTGGCGGAGTTCCGCCAGGCGATCGCCGACACCGGGCCGACCTCCGACGACCCGCGGGTGCCGCTGGCCCGGGCGATGTTCACCCTCGGCCGCACCGCCGACGCCGACGCCCTCCTCCTTGAACTGCGCGAGTCCGGGGGCCGCACCATGCCGCGCACCTGCGACCTGGTGGCCGAAATCCTCGCCGAACAGGGCGACCTGGAGGGCGCGCTCGACTGGGCCACCGCCGGGGTGGAGGCCTGCCTGCGCGGCGACGACCGCGACGAACTGCGGCTGCTGCTCCGGCTGCGGTACCGGCTCCGGGTCGACCTGGGCATGCCCGAGGACGACTACGACAAGATGCTCGACAACAGAAAGGCCGGCCCCGCCGCGGGAGTGTGACTCCCGCCCGCGGAACCGGCCTTCGCTGAACCGCCCCTCGCTGGGCGTTAGCGAGCGATCTTCTCGGCCCGTTCGGCCCTGGTAACGCTGAGCGCGTCCCTGGCCTGGTCCACGTCGACCGTGATCTCATCGCCGTCGATGATCTCGCCGGCCAGCAGCGCCCGGGCGAGCTGGTCGCCCACCGCCGACTGGACGAGGCGGCGCAGCGGCCTCGCCCCGTACACCGGGTCGAAACCGGTCAGCGCCAGCCATTCCCTCGCCGCGGGCGTCACGGTCAGCGTCAGCCTCCGGCCGGCCAGCCGCGCGGCCAGCCGGTCGACCTGTAGGTCGACGATCTGGGTGAGCTCGTTGGTGGACAGCGCGTCGAAGACGATCACGTCGTCGAGCCGGTTGAGGAACTCGGGCTTGAACGCGTTCCTGACCGCGGCCAGCACCGCGTCCCGCTTGGCCGTCTCGTCGCCGAACGCCGGGTCGGCGATGAACTGCGAGCCCAGGTTCGAGGTCAGCACCAAGATGGTGTTCCTGAAGTCCACCGTGCGGCCCTGGCCGTCGGTGAGCCGCCCGTCGTCGAGCACCTGGAGCAGCACGTCGAAGACCTCCGGGTGCGCCTTCTCCACCTCGTCGAGCAGCACCACGCAGTACGGCCGGCGGCGGACCGTCTCGGTGAGCTGGCCGCCCTCCTCGTAGCCCACGTAGCCCGGCGGGGCGCCGATCAGCCTGGCGACCGAGTGCTTCTCCCCGTACTCGCTCATGTCGATCCGGATCATGGCCCGCTCGTCGTCGAACAGGAACTCGGCGAGCGCCTTGGCCAGCTCGGTCTTGCCGACGCCGGTCGGCCCGAGGAACAGGAACGAGCCGGTCGGCCGGTCCGGGTCGGACACGCCCGCGCGGGCGCGCCGGACGGCGTCGGAGACGGCCTGCACGGCCTGGGTCTGGCCGATCACGCGCCGGCCGAGCTCGGCCTCCATCCGTAGTAGCTTGGCGGTTTCCCCCTCGAGCAGCCGCCCGGTGGGGATGCCGGTCCAGGAGGACACGACGTCGGCCACGTCGTCCGGGCCGACCTCGTCCTTCACCATGGGCGCCGCCGTCGGGATTCCGGCCGTTCCAGCTCCGTCCGATGCGGCCGAACGAGCCGCGGTGCTCGCCTCGGCCAGCTGCTCTGTGACCGCGGGGATTTCGCCGTGCCTCAGCCGCGCCGCGGTGTCCAGGTCGTGGTCGCGTTCCGCGCGCTCCAGCTGGCCGTTCAGGTCATCGAGCCGCTTCTTCAGCTCGCCGACCTTGTTCAGCCCCGACTTCTCCTGCTCCCAGCGCCCTACCAGCGCGTTCAGCTGCTCCTGCCGGTCGGCCATGTTGGCGCGCAGTCGCTCCAGCCGGTCCTTGCTGGCCGCGTCGGCCTGGTTGGCCAGCGCGAGCTCTTCCATCTTCAGCCGGTCCACGGCGCGCCGCAGCTCGTCGATCTCGACCGGCTGGGAGTCGATTTCCATCCGCAGCCGGGAGGCGGCCTCGTCGACCAGGTCGATCGCCTTGTCCGGGAGGAACCGCGCGGTGATATACCTGTCGGACAGCGCGGCCGCGGCGACCAGCGCCGCGTCCGAGATCTGCACCTGGTGGTGGGCCTCGTAGCGGCCCTTGAGCCCGCGCAGGATCGCGATCGTGTCCTCGACCGAGGGCTCCCCGACGAGCACCTGCTGGAACCGGCGCTCCAGGGCCGGGTCCTTTTCGATCCGCTGCCGGTACTCGTCCAGCGTGGTGGCGCCGACCATGCGCAGCTCGCCGCGGGCCAGCATCGGCTTGAGCATGTTGCCCGCGTCCATCGCGCCCTCGGCGGCGCCCGCGCCGACCACGGTGTGCAGCTCGTCGATGAACGTGATGACCTGGCCTTCGCTCTGCCTGATCTCGTTCAGCACGGCCTTGAGCCGCTCCTCGAACTCGCCGCGGTACTTGGCCCCGGCCACCATGGCGCCGAGGTCGAGCGCGATCAGGCGCTTGCCGCGCAGCGACTCGGGCACGTCGCCGGCCACGATCCGCTGGGCCAGGCCCTCGACGACCGCGGTCTTGCCCACGCCGGGCTCGCCGATGAGCACCGGGTTGTTCTTGGTCCGGCGGGAGAGCACCTGGATGACGCGCCTGATCTCGGCGTCCCGGCCGATGACCGGGTCGAGCCCGCCGTCGCGGGCCTGCTTGGTCAGGTCGACGCCGTACTTCTCCAGCGCCTTGTAGGTATCCTCCGGGTCCTGGCTGGTGACCCGGGCGCTGCCACGGATCTGGCTGAACGCCTCGAGCAGCGCGTCGGGAGTGGCGCCGGCCGCCGCCAGGACGGCCTTGGCCTCGCCCCCGTCGGCGGCCAGGCCGACGAGCAGGTGCTCGGTCGAGATGTACTCGTCGCCGAGCTGCTTGGCCCGGGCCGACGCGGTGGCGATCGCGGAGAGCAGCGGGCGGGCCATCTCCGGCGCGCTGAGCGTGGCGCCGCGGGCGCGCGGCATCCGGGCCAGGCGCTCCTCCGCCTGCTTGGCGACCAGCGCCGGGTCGGCGCCGACGGCGCGGAGCAGCGGGGCGGTGGTGCCGTCCGCCTGCTCGACGAGCGCCAGGAGCAGGTGCAGCGGGTCAACCTGTGGGCTGCCGTCCGCCGCGGCGCGCCGAACGGCGGTGGAAAGCGCGTCCTGGCTCTTGTGGGTTAGCTTGTCGTCCATTACTTATCTCCTCTGGGCGGTCCAGTTCCGCTGGACGGCCCAGTCATTGGTTCCCAGACCGCGACCCGGGCGCTCCGTACTGGTACGAGCCCGGGCGGGGTATCACTGCCGCTGCGGCGCAGCTCGGCCAGCCGGGCCGCCACGGCGCGGGTGGATTCCAGCTCCATCCGCAGCTGGGCCAGCTCGGCGTGCAGCTCGGCGATGAGCCTGCGGGCCTGATCGAGCTCCCGGTGCTGGTCCAGGATCAGCTTGATGCCAGAGAGGTTCACGCCCTCTTCCTGCGAGAGCCGCTGGATCTCGCGCAGCGCCAGGATGTCCCGCATCGAGTAGCGCCGCCCCCGGCCCTGGCTGCGGCCTGGTGACACCAGGCCGAGCCGGTCGTAGGCGCGGAGCGTCTGCGGGTGCATCCCGGACAGCTGAGCGGCCACGGAGATGACGTACACCGGCAGGTCATCCGATAGTTCATATGAGGTGCTCATGTCATCTCCCCTCCTTTACGCCTCCCTGGCCCGCGCGAGGAGCTCCTCGCGCGGGTCCTGGCCCGCCGTGGCCTCGCGCAGATCCTCGATGGCACTGCGGGCCTTGCTGGTCAGGTCCTGCGGCACCATCACCTCGACGGTGACGAGCATGTTGCCGGTGGTCCCGTCCTTGCGCCGCACGCCCTTGCCGCGGACCATGAAGGTCCGCCCGTTCGGGGTGCCCGGCGGGATCCGGACGGTGACCGGGGCGCCGCGGTGCGAGGGCACCTTGACCTCCGCGCCGAGGCTCAGCTCGGCGAACGTCACCGGCACGGTGACCGTCAGGTTGGCCCCCGACCGCCCGAACACCGGGTGCGCCTTCACGTGCACCCGGACGTACAGGTCGCCGTTCGGCCCGCCGCGCTCGCCGGGAGCGCCCTTGGCCGGGATCTTGATCCGCTGGCCGTCCGCCACCCCGGCCGGGATGCGGGTCTGGATGGTGCGCGAGCTCATCGCCCGGCCGCTGCCCGAACATTCCGGGCAGGGGTCGTCCACCACCAGGCCGCGGCCGCGGCACTCCTTGCACGGCTCGGAGATCCCGAACGAGCCGAGGTTCCTGCTCGACTGTCCGGTTCCCTGGCAGGACGGGCACATCCTCGGCACGGTGCCTGCCTTGGCGCCGGTGCCGTGGCAGGTCGGGCAGGGTCCCTCGCCGGTCAGCCGGAGCGCCACCGTGGTCCCGTCGATCGCGTCGCTGAAGGTCAGCGTGGTCTCGGTTTCCACGTCGGCGCCGCGGCGCGCCCGGTTCTGCGCGGTGTTGGTGCGGCCGCGGTTGAACACCCCGCCGAACAGGTCGCCCAGACCGCCGCCGTCCCCGGAGTTATTGAAGATGTCGCCGAGGTCGAAGCCGCCGAAGCCGCCCTGGCCGGGCCGCTGCCCGGTCGGCACCCGGAACCCGCCGCCGAACAGCGAGTGCGCCTCGTCGTACTCCTTGCGCCGCTTCTCGTCGGACAGCACCGAATAGGCCTCGGAGATCTCCTTGAAGCGCTCTTCGGCCGAGGCGTCGCCCTTGTTCGCGTCCGGGTGGTACTTGCGCGCCAGCTTGCGGTACGCCGTCTTGATCTCGGCGGGCTTGGCGGTCTTGGCGACCCCCAGCGCCTTGTAGTAATCCTTCTCGAGGAAGTCCTTTGTGCTCATCTTTTTCTCCGCTCGCCTCCGGGCCGCTTTTAAGGCGCTGCCTTCCCTCGTCGCTCGTCCCTCGCTCCTCAGTCCAGGCAGCGCCGCGGCCCTTTGGCTCGCTCCGGTCTCGGCGGCTCGTCCGGCTCCCCGCTGGGGATCAGGTTTCTTCCTCGTCGGCGTCCCACTCGGGCTCGTTGCTGCTGCCGTCCGGTCCGGTCGCGGGTGCCGCGACGGCGACCTTGGCGGGCCGCAGGATCCTGTCCCCGACCTTGTATCCGGGAAACATGATCTCAACGCACGTGTCCTCGGCGACGTCTGGTGAATAGGTATAGGCCAGCGCCTCGTGGATCTTCGGGTCGAACGGGTCGCCCTTCTCGCCGTAGGTCACCAGGCCGAGCCGACCGAGCGCCGCCAGCAGTGAGTCGGCGACCTTTTCGAAGCCGCCGGACAGCTCGCCGTGCTCCCGGGCCTGGTTGATGGCGTCGAGCACAGGGAGCAGCCCGGTCAGCGTTTTGACGATGGCCTGCTCGTGGACGGCGGCCCGGTCCCGGTCGACGCGCTTGCGGTAGTTGGCGTATTCGGCCTGCAGTCGCTGCAGGTCGGCGGTTCGCTCCGCGAGCTGCGCTGCGAGGTCCGCGGCCGGCTTGCCGCCCTTGACTGCTTGCGCTGTAACCATTTCTGGGGCCTCTTCGGGGGACTCCGGCGTTTCCGCGGAGTCCTGTTCTTCACCGGATCCGGTGGGTTCGGACGACGCAGACGGCGCGGACGACTCGGGGGACTCGGCGGGTTCGGCCGCGGGGTTTGGCGGGCCAGGCCGGCCGGCACCTCTGGTGCCGGCCGGCTTGGACGCCGCGTGCTTCCCCCGGACCTGACCGGTTACCGGGTCGATGCGCCGGTGGTCATGGATGACCGGACCGGAGCCCGTCTCCTCGGATGGTGGCATCAGCGCGCTCCGCCCTCGCCGCCGGTCTCGCCCTCGTCCACGATCTCAGCCTCGACGACCTCGTCGTCCGCGGAAGTGCCGGTGCTGCCGTCGGCCGAGCCGGACTGCTCGCTGGCCTGCTGCGCCTGGGCCTGCTGGTAGATGGCGGTACCCATCTTCTGGCTGACCTGCGCGGCCCGCTCGCTGGCCGACTTGATGGCGTCGGTGTCGTTGCTCTCCAGCGCCTTCTTCACCTCAGCGAGCGCCTCGCGCACCTCGGACTTGATGTCCTCGGACACCTTGTCCTCGTTCTCGGCGAGGAACTTCTCGGTGCTGTAGACCAGCGAATCGGCCTGGTTGCGGACCTCGGCCTCCTCGCGGCGCCTGCGGTCCTCCTCGGCGTACTGCTCCGCGTCCCTGACCATCTTCTCGATGTCGTCCTTGGGCAGCGCGGACCCGCCGGTGATCTGCACCGACTGCTGCTTGCCCGTGCCCAGGTCCTTGGCGGACACGTTCACGATGCCGTTGGCGTCGATGTCGAAGGTGACCTCGATCTGCGGCACGCCGCGGGGCGCGGGCGCGATGCCGGCCAGCTCGAACATGCCGAGCTTCTTGTTGTACGCGGCGATCTCGCGCTCGCCCTGGAAGACCTGGATCTGCACCGACGGCTGGTTGTCCTCGGCGGTGGTGAAGGTCTCCGAGCGCTTGGTCGGGATCGTGGTGTTCCGCTCGATCAGCTTGGTGAAGATGCCGCCCTTGGTCTCGATGCCCAGCGACAGCGGGGTCACGTCGAGCAGCAGGACGTCCTTGACCTCGCCCTTGAGCACGCCGGCCTGCAGGCAGGCGCCGACGGCGACGACCTCGTCCGGGTTCACGCCCTTGTTGGGCTCCTTGCCGCCGGTCAGCGACTTGACCAGCTCGACCACCGCGGGCATCCGGGTGGACCCGCCGACCAGCACCACGTGGTGCAGGTCGTCGAGCTTGATCCCGGCGTCCTTGATGACCTGCTGGAACGGGCTCTTGCAGCGGTCGAGCAGGTCGGAGGTCATCCGCTGGAACTCCGCGCGGGTCAGCTTGGCGTCCAGGTGCAGCGGGCCGTCCGCCGAGTGGGAGATGTAGGGCAGGTTGATCTGCGACTCCATCGACTGCGAGAGCTCGATCTTGGCCTTCTCGGCGGCCTCGCGCAGCCGCTGCAGCGCCATCTTGTCCTTGGACAGGTCGATCCCGTAGCCGTTCTTGAAGTCCTTGACCAGCCAGTCGACGACGCGCTGGTCCCAGTCGTCACCGCCGAGGTGGTTGTCGCCGCTGGTCGCCTTGACCTCCACGACGCCCTCGCCGACCTCGAGCAGGGACACGTCGAAGGTGCCGCCGCCCAGGTCGAAGACCAGGATGGTGGCCTCGGTCTCCTTGTCCAGGTGGTAGGCCAGCGCCGCCGAGGTGGGCTCGTTGATGATGCGGAGCACGTTCAGCCCCGCGATCTGCCCGGCCTCCTTGGTCGCCTGCCGCTGGTGGTCACTGAAGTACGCCGGGACGGTGATCACCGCGTCGGTGATCTTCTCGCCCAGGTAGGCCTCGGCGTCCCTCTTGAGCTTCTGCAGCACGAACGCGCTGATCTGCTGAGGAGTAAACTTCTTGCCGTCGATGTTGACGGACCAGTCGGTCCCCATGTGCCGCTTGACCGAACGGATCGTCCGGTCCACGTTGGTGACGGCCTGCCGCTTGGCGACCTCACCGACGAGTACCTCTGCGTTCTTGGCGAAGGCCACGACCGAAGGAGTCGTCCGTGAGCCCTCGGCGTTGGCGATGACCGTAGGCTCGCCGCCCTCGAGGATGGCGACGACTGAGTTGGTCGTCCCCAGGTCAATCCCTACCGCACGTGCCATGAGCAGTCCTTGTGTGTGTGAAGTTGAGTAGTTAGGGCTCAAGCTTGCCAGCGGGGGCTACCGCCGTCAAATGACTTGAGTCATATAGGCTCAACTTAGCGGAGCCCCGGATGATTCCCATCCGGGCCGGGAATTCCCGCGCCCCCGCCTGTCCCGCGCCCCGGGCGAGGGGACGCGAAACCCACCCCGTTCGGAAAAAAGTTAAAATAGTTTAAGAAGCTAGCTATAAATAGAAGTGCTCGGTCCGTGCGGTGCGGGTCCGGCCCGAGACTTGGAAGTGGGACGTGGAAGGGTTTGTGCGGACGTGATCATGTTGAGGCGTGCCTGCGCGGCTACGCTTGAGCCCCGGATATTGAGGAGGTTCGCGTGGTCTTGCGGATGACCGTCGGCCTGGTGCTGACCGCGGTGGCGTTCGCCATCGCGGGTCGCCGGCTGTGGTGGCTGAAGCGGCTGGCGCTGAGCGGGCAGCCCGCCCCCGAGCGCATCGAGGCCGTGCGCGAGCACCTCGGCACGGACCTGAAGACGCAGGCCACCGAGGTGATCGGGCAGCGTAAGCTGCTCAAGTGGTCGGTGCCCGGCGCGGCGCACGCGGCGACGTTCTGGGGCTTCATCATCTTGCTGCTGACGATCATCGAGGCCTACGGCGACCTGTTCTCCCGGACGTTCGCGATCCCCGGCATCGGGCATTGGGCGGTCATCGGGTTTCTGGAGGACCTGTTCAGCGTCGGCGTGCTGGCCGGGATCGCCACGTTCACCGTGATCCGGCTGCGGAACGACCCGCATCGCGAGGGCCGCGCCTCGCGGTTCTTCGGCTCGCACACCCGCGCCGCCTGGGTCGTGCTGGGCATGATCTTCGGTGTCATCGCGACGCTGCTGCTGTACCGGGCCGCGCAGATCAACACCGGGGTGTTCCCGTACGCGCACGGCGCGTTCGCCTCCCAGATCGTCGGGCACTGGCTGCACCCGCTCGGCACCGGGGTGAACAGCGTGCTTGAGGTCGTGTTCCTGCTCGGACAGCTCGCCGTGGTGCTGGCGTTCGCGGTGATCGTGGTGTACTCCAAGCACCTGCACATCGCGCTGGCCCCGGTCAACGTGCTGTTCTCCCGGCGGCCGGACGCGCTGGGGGCGCTGGAGCCGATGCGCTCGAACGGCAAGGTCCTGGACTTCGAGGAAGCCGACCCGGACACCGATGTCTTCGGCCTGGGCAAGATCGAGGACTTCACCTGGAAGGGCCTGCTGGACATGGCGACCTGCACCGAGTGCGGGCGGTGCCAGTCGCAGTGCCCGGCCTGGGCCACCGGCAAGCCGCTGTCGCCCAAGCAGGTCATCCTGGACCTGCGCGACCACGCGTTCGCCAAGGCCCCGTACCTGCTGGCCGCCTCCGACGAGGAACGGGAGAAGCTCCCGGACGCCGTGAAGAAAGAGGCCGAGCGGCCGCTGGTCGGCAAGGACGGCGGCGTGATCGACCCGGACGTGCTGTGGTCCTGCACGAACTGCGGGGCGTGCGTCGAGGAGTGCCCGGTGGACATCGAGCACATCGACCACATCGACGGGATGCGGCGGCACCAGGTGCTGATCGAGTCCGCGTTCCCGGTCGAGGCCGCGGGGATGCTGAAGAACCTGGAGAACAAGGGCGACCCGTGGGGGATGGGCGGAGCCCGCCGGGCGGAGTGGATGACCGAGCTCGACTTCGAGATCCCGGTGGTGGACGGGAAGATCGAGCCCGACGTGGAGTACCTGTTCTGGGTCGGCTGCGCGGGGGCGCTGGAGGACCGGGCCCGAAAGACGACCAAGGCGATCGCGACGCTGCTGCACACCGCCGGGGTCAAGTTCGCGGTGCTGGGCCCGGCCGAGACCTGCACCGGCGACCCGGCCCGGCGGATCGGGAACGAGTTCGTGTTCTCGATGCTGGCCCAGCAGAACATCGAGACGCTGAACGAGGCCGGCGCGAAGACGATCGTGGCGTCGTGCCCGCACTGCTTCAACACCATCGCGAACGAGTACCCGCAGCTGGGCGGGAACTACGAGGTGATCCATCACACCCAGCTGCTGGCCCGGCTGGTCGAGCAGCGCAAGCTGACCCCGGCCGGGCGGGTGGAGGAGAAGCTGACCTATCACGACCCGTGTTTCCTGGGCCGGCACAACAAGGTCTACACCCCGCCGCGGGAGATCCTGGAGGCCGTCCCCGGCGTGGAGGCGACCGAGATGCACCGGTGCAAGGAACGCGGGTTCTGCTGTGGCGCCGGCGGCGCGCGGATGTGGATGGAAGAGCGCATCGGCAAGCGGATCAACACCGAGCGGATCGACGAGGCCCTGGCCCTGGCCCCGGACACCATCTCCACCGCCTGCCCGTACTGCCTGGTCATGCTCGGTGATGCGGTCGCCGCGAAGAAAAGCTCAGGCGAGGCCAAGGAGACGCTCGAAGTCGTCGACGTGGCCCAGTTGCTCGCCCGTTCGGTGAATGCCACCGCGAGCCCGGCGGCGAACGGGAGTGCCGGGAGCGCGGAGGGCAGTGCCGGCGCTGCGGACGGGAGCGCCGGCCGCGAGGCCGGTCCGGGGACCCCAGCCGGCTGACCGGCGCGGTCAGCGGCCGGGCCCCGTGGCTCCTTTTATCCGAACGGCCAGTTTTATCCGAACGGCCAGTGGTGTCCCAGACCCGAATACAAGGCAGGCTCCTCTGGGTCGGCGCCGTCGGCCTGGTCCCGCTGCCCCTGGTCCAGGTACGGCCAGGCCGGGTTCGGCGTGCCGCCGGTGTGCCGTCCGGCGGGCAGGCGGCGGATCACCTCGAGCACGACGATGTGACTGCGGCGGTCGTTCACCACCACCCGGACGTCGCTGGCCCAGCAGGCGGCCCGCAGGACGTCCCGGGCCGCCTCCAGGTCCCCCGCGGTGATCCCGGCGCGGCACCACAGCCATACCCTCTCGCCGAACTCCGCGGGCACGGTGTAGAGGACCACCGGGAGCCGGCCGTCCCTGGTCTGGATCCAGGCGTGCGTACAGCCGGTCCTGACCCGGTGCGGCGTGATGACGCACCAGACCCGGGCGATGATGCGCTGGCGGGAAGGCGGCCACGCCATCGCGGCGATCAGGATGGCCATCGCCGCCGCCGCCGTGGCGATGAGCCAGCCTAGGCCGAGCGTGTAACCGATGCCGATCGTGCCCAGGAGCGTTCCTGCGATCAGTCCCAGCTCGTAGCGCCAGTGCCACATCCGGGCGATAAGGCTCGGTCGCGCGACCATGCTGATGGCGGCCTCCACACTGGCCATGACGCTCGGGTCGTTGGGCTGACGCGGCCGTCCTGACGCCATGGCTAGCTCACCTCCCCGCGGGTTATCCGGCCCGTGCCGAGGCAGGGCGGGCACGGCAGGTCCGCGGCGACGCCGGCGGTGGCGCCCGCGCCGCGGCACTTCGGGCACTCGGCCAGCGTGTCGAACCGCGGATCGCGGTAGCTGCGGCCGAGGCCGGCCTGCGTCCTGGTGATCTGCCAGTCGCGCCAGTAGGCCTCCGTGTCGTTCATGGCGAATAGCCGGTCGCCCAGGCGGCGCGGGATGGCGGCCAGCCAGCCGAGCACGATCCGGCCAGCGATGACCAGGATGCGGCTTGCGATGGCCGGGATCCGGCCGGCGATGACCAGGATGCGGCCGAAGCGGGCCGGGCTCGCGGGTTCGGTCGCGTCGCTGGCCGGTGCCCTCGGCTGAGCCGGCCGCGTCAGCAGGACCGGCTCCCCGAGCCCCTCCGGGGGGTTGTCTTTGCTGGTGAAGTTGCTAATGTTGATCACATCGCTAACCCTTCTCGCTCGCTCGTGAGCCTGGGTAGTGCTTCGCTGGGTCGGTGCTGCAACACCGGCCCAGCGGCGTGTCTGGGGTATCGCGCAGCGGATGGCGGCGCGGATCCCAGATCGTTGCGGTTGCTGCCGTGGATGTAGAGCCACGGCCCGCATGCTTCGGCACATTGGAAGCGGATGCGGTCTTTGCGGGCTAATGGAAATGGCAATGCCTCCCCTCCCTCACGTAGCCAGGTCTCCGCAGCGGACGACTCCCGGTCGCCCGGTGCGGGCCTTCGATGGCACGCGGTCTTCTGCTGATAACCCCCCCGGGGGCACCGCTCGACCCCGTTGTCGGCGGGTCGCTTGTGTATGACTTCCGCGATCTGATTTCATAGTGCATCTGGCAATGCGTGTTGGCAAGTGCCAAAATAAAGTGCAGTTTGCATGTATCATCGGCACAGTCCCAAGGGTTGGGACCATTGGTCCCGGGTTATGAGCTCCAGCGTTGAACGCCTGCGAAAGGATGCAACCTTCGTGCCTGAAGTGCGCAGCCCCACCGTTCGTCGTCGCGAACTAGGAGCCTTGCTGCGCAAGCTTCGCACCGAAAAAGGTCTCACGGTGGAGCAGGCAGCCGAGCGTCTGCTGTTCTCGATGAGCAAGCTGAGCCGCATGGAAACCGGTCACGGTGTAGCGACGCCTCGGGACATTCGCGACCTCTGCGAGCTGTACGGCGTTACCGATGACGCCGAGCGCGAGCGCATGACGCACCTCGCTCGTGAAGGCAAGCAGCAGGGCTGGTGGCAGCCGTACGACCTCCCGTACTCGACCTATGTCGGCCTAGAGGCGGAGGCCACCTCCATTCGAACTTTCCAGCCCTCTGTGGTTCCGGGCCTGCTTCAAACCGAGGAGTACGCCCGTGCGGTACACGATGCCGCCGAGCCTGAGTCGTCGATAGCGCAACTTACGCCTGACGTAGTGGAACAACGAGTAAAGGCACGGCTCAGGCGGCAAAGGATTCTTAGGGAGATTAATCCACTGGGCTTCTGGGCGGTGTTGGATGAGGCGGTGCTACATCGCGTGGTGGGAAGTCCGAGGGTCATGGAAAGGCAACTCGGGCATATTGCCGAGTTGGCTGCTCTTCGCAATGTAACCGTACAAGTAGTTTCTTATAGCGCCGGCGCGCACCCGGCGCCAGGAAGCATGTTCAACATTCTTGAGTTCGATGCTGCAGTTCCGGACGTGGTCTACGTCGAAGGTCTTGTTGGTTGGATCTACATTGAGCGACCAGAGGATGTCTCTAGGTATAACCGGGTCTTCGCTCGGCTCTCCGAGATGGCCTTGGATTCGGTCAAGTCGGCTGATCTGATCCAAAAGATCCGAGGCGCTTACGTGGCCTGCTTACAGGCTGTACGATAAGCGCCGCTGTCCTCAGGGACGTACTACCAGTCGGCACAATAAGCATCGTGTCGGCTAGTGGTAGTTACGAGAAGAATGCGAGATATCGATGATACATTCCGGACCCCCTACGGGGGGGCCTAGATGGCGTAAGTCAAAGTACAGCACGGGTAACGGAGAGTGTGTCGAGGTGACAGCGACTCAGGGGCGGGTGTCTGTCCGTGACTCGAAGGATCCGGAAGGGCCAGTTCTGAGCTACTCCGTTACCGCGTTCCGATCGTTTCTGGGCGAAGCCAAGAAAGAGGTTACCTTACGCCGAGTGTATCCGGCGAGTTAGTCGGCCGCCTGTCCCGTATGCCAGCGCTTCCCACGTCATACGGACAGGCGGCCCTTTGCCCCACCTCATTTCCTGCTACGTCATTTGCTCACCAGGCGCACTGCCGATTCCGGGACTATTCGGTGTCAAAATGAGCCCCCGGGAGTCGAAAGATTTACGCCGCCCCAGATTGAGGTCCAGCCAAAAGTCGCTGGATCGAAATGATGACGAATGTGCCTAATGCGATGATTCTGACGTTCAGACCTTGGCGCGGTAGAAGTTCAGATATGAACGCGACGGCGTTGGGCCGCGCTGGTCCTGGTACCTGGAGCCGTAGACAGTGGAACCGTACGGGTGCTCAGCGGGGGAACTGGTGCGGAACAAGCACAGCTGGCCGATCTTCATGCCGGGCCACAGCTTGATCGGCAGCGTCGCCACGTTAGACAGCTCAAGCGTCACGTGACCAGAGAACCCGGGATCGATCCAGCCTGCCGTCGAGTGGGTGAGTAGGCCCAGCCTGCCCAGTGAGCTCTTGCCCTCGAGGCGGCCCGCCACGTCGTCGGGGAGCGAGACCACCTCATACGTCGACGCCAGCACGAACTCGCCGGGATGCAGGACGAACGGCTCTTCGTCGTTGGTCTCGATCAGCCTGGTCAGGTCGGGCTGTTCCACGGCGGGGTCGATGTGCGGGTAGCGGTGGTTCTCGAAGACCCGGAAGTACCGGTCCATCCGGACGTCGATGCTGGACGGCTGGATCAGTTCGGGGTCGTATGGATCGAGCTTGACCCGTCCGGACTCGATCTCGGTCTTGATGTCACGATCGGAGAGGAGCACCCTGGCAACCTACCGGGTCCGGTACGATGTCTGGGCGAACACGGCACAGGCTGGTGCCACGGCGAGACGGTGCAGGTGCGCGCGGGTGTAGTTCAATGGTAGAACGTCAGCTTCCCAAGCTGATAGTGCGGGTTCGATTCCCGTCACCCGCTCCACGAGTGAATGCCCAGCTCGGGCAGCGTTTTTCGATATCGACCCGATAGGCGTCACGATGCCTCCTTGTCGTCTCATGCCCGTTGCGTGCCCGTTTGCTGGCGTTCGGCTTCAGCCCGTCTACTCATGGCGTCAACGATCGTCTGATCCCGCAAGGCAGTGCGGTGCTGGTAGATGACGGCAGCGCGTGTGGTGCTGTGGCCCATCCGGTCCATGAGTTCGCGAAGGCCCGAGGTACGGCAACCGATGCGCGCTACGGCTGTCATGAGCAGGCATCCACACATGCATTACGCTGCGCTGTTTGACTACGACCACGGGCCTGCCGCTAGTTCGCATCCAGAGGATCACTCGCCCGTCAGTTCGGGATGCCTGGCCACCTGGGGGGAAACCCCCGCTTTAAGGCGGGTGGATGCCTCATTCCTGCGGTGCAAGCACGTGTGTAGCGTGGGCTTCATCTCACGGGATCTCATACCCCGGAACGGGAGCTAGACAATGACAGGCTGGACCGGGCACGTGGCTATGCTCCCTGCGCAGGCCACATGGCACGGGCACGGCAAACGGCGCTTCGTCCGTCCACGGACAGCGCATATGGAGACGCCCCTCTCAAAGAAAGCCGACACCGCCATGTACGAAGACGAAGATGACGACCGCTTTGAGGCGGCGCTCAGACTGGCCGAAGACGATCCAGCCCGGGGCGCCGAGGCTCTGCGGAGCATCGTGGCCGACGGCGCGTTCGATCCGGACACCCGCTTTGAGGCGGCGGCAAGACTGGCCGAAGTCGATGAGGCCCTGGCCGCCGAGGCTCTGCGCGGCATCGTGGCCGACGGCGCGTTCGATCCGGACACCCGCTTTGAGGCGGCGGCAAGACTGGCCGAAGTGGATGAGGCCCTGGCCGCCGAGGCTCTGCGCGGCATCGTGGCCGACGACGCGTTCGACCCCGACACCCGCTCCGAAGCAGCGGCAAGACTGGCCGAAGTCGACGGTTGACCACCAAGGTTGACCACAACGGCATACGACCCCGGTCGATTGAGCCAGATGGCGGAAAGTCAAATCCCCAGGTGAACGACGGTAACCAACACCGGGCTAGGCCTGGGAGTGAGTTTGTCGGTCGGTGCATGCATGGGATGCCTCCTGTGACCTGGTGCCGGCTACTCCGATCACCTATCAAAGTGATATCACTTTGATAGGTGACTTGTCAAGGGCGACAGCCGCAAGGCCCCGGCCGGATAGAGCAGACTCAACGCAAGGCCGTGACGTCACCCGGGCTGGTCATCGCCGGGCGGTGGCGGGCTGGTTCCGGACCGGCTGGTGGCGGGTGGCCGCCCGCGGGGCCGCATCGGTCCGGCGCGGCCGGGCAGCCGCCCTGCGTCGGCGAGCGCGCGGCGGAGCAGGAATTCGATCTGGGCGTTGGTGCTGCGCAGCTCGTCGTTGGCCCACCGGGCCAGGGCGTCATGGACGGCGGGGTCCAGGCGCAGCAGGACGCTCTTGCGTTCGGTCACCGCGGTTCCGTGGCTGTCGTCACTGGTACAGGGTGCCGGTGTTGACGACGGGCTGGGTCGCCTGCTCGCTGCACAAGACCACCAGCAGGTTGGAGACCATCGAGGCCTTGCGCTCCTCATCCAGCTCGACGACGTCCTCCTCCTGGAGCCGCTGCAGGGCCAGCTGGACCATGCCGACCGCGCCTTCCACGATCCGCTGCCGCGCACCGACCACCGCGCTGGCCTGCTGCTGGCGCAGCATGGCCTGGGCGATCTCGGGGGCATACGACAGCCGGGTCAGCCGCGACTCGATGATGTGTACCCCGGCCGCTGCGACTCGCGCGGCGATCTCAGCGGAGAGCCTGCCGGTGATCTCGTCGGCGTTGTCGCGCAGCGACAGTTCACCTTCGCGGCGGCTGGTGTAGGGGTAGCTGGAGGCGATGTGCCGGACGGCGGTCTCGGTCTGGATGGTGACGAACTGCGTGTAGTCGTCGACGGAGTAGATGGCGCTGGCGGTGTCGGCGACCTGCCAGACGACCACAGCCGCGATCTCGATCGGGTTGCCCTCGGCGTCGTTGACCTTGGCCTGCGCCGATTCCTGGTTGCGGATCCTGGTGGAGACCGCGATGCGGCGGGTGAACGGGTTCACCCACTGCAAGCCCGGGTCGCGGATGGTGCCGCGGTAGCGGCCGAACAGCTGCACGACGCGTGCCTGCCCGGGGACGACAGGGGTCAGGCCCGCCAGCACGAGGGAGCTGGCGATAAAGATCAGGACGCAGAGCAGGACCAGCGCCACGGCGGCGCCGTGACTCAGGTGACTTGCCACCACGGAAAGCGCCACCCCGGCCAGTATCAGGACGATGCCCAGCACCAGCATGCGCAGGCCGGGCAAGGACCGGGCCTCGCGCTCGGTCACCTGCCGGTCAGGCAGTTGCGGGCCTGCGGCGGCTGCAGTCCGGGTAGCCATCTGGCGCCTCCTCTACTTGACGGACTTGATATCAGATATCAATCGTACTGATATCCGTTTTCCGGGCAAGACGCCACGCCGGACGTGGCGGGACGGCGCAGGCAGCCGGACAGATGGCCACCTGGTTGGATCTGGCGGAGCGGGCGTGCCTGCTACGCCTGAAAAGCGGACAGTCGGAAGGCCATCAGCCCCGGCTGATAGTACGGGTTCGATTCCCGTCACCCGCTCCATGACGAAAACCCAGGTCGGAGGCCTGTTCTGGACTCCGGTCCGCTGGTCGGCGGAGTCGTTGAGGATCATCCGGGCCGTTAGGTCCCTGAGCCCGGCCCGCTCCTGGCCGCGAAGTGGTTCCCGTGTGCCGGAGGTCGTGATTATGCCGATATCGGCTTAATCATGAACGTGCAGGCCGAGGCCCGGTGGAAATTGCCCCGCCACAGCGCCCGCCTATGACGCCGGGAATGCCGACGATTCGCCGTCCGGCCTTCGATTTCGGCGCCCCGGGAAGCACTCTCAGATGCCGCCGTCACTTCCGCCGGGGCCGCCGCCACGAGCGTCGGCGTTTCCCCGGGCCGTTCGTGCCGCCGACACGATGTCGTGACTGGTGAGGCCGACGTGACGTCTCCGCTTCAGGTCGAACATTACGGCCCAGATCAACAGAGCGACGAGTGGAACCAAAATGATAAATAGGACAAGCATCGCAATCTCCTTCCGGAGTATTCTCATCGTACGCGATCAGGCGGGCCTGAGAGTTCGAGACATTGCCTAATTCTTCTGTACGATCAAGAAATTCCCGAAGTGCGCGTAATCCGGGCGAGGGCCCTGCAACTCAACCAGGACGGCAAGTAAGACACCCGGCGAAGCTGTGGACCAGGCCGGGCCAAAGATCATGGCGCATCGTGGGTCTGCGCAGGGTGATGCCGCTGGCGAGTTACCGCCCACAGCGGCCAGCTAGCGCCGGGCCTTGATCACGAAGGTAACGAAGGTGAGGGTGACCGGGCCGACTTTCCCGGTGACCTGCCAGCAGCCCTCGGTGGGGAACGTCACGCCCGACGCATTGAACCCGGTTAGTCCGTAATCGGACGTCTGTGCCGAGAGCGGGGGAGCTGGCGCGTCCAGCCGCTGTCCGGTGATCGTGAGGAACCCGGTGGTCGACCGCCACCAGCCGAACTTCATCCCCATGCTGCCGTCCGGGTTGATCTGGTCGGGGGTAATGATGACCACTCCGTGCGGCCACAGCGCGCCGACCCACAGGGAACCGTTTCCGTAAGCTGCTGGCCAGCCGAACAGCTGGTCCCGCCAGGGCGTGGCGGGCGGGATGGGGTGTCCGATCGTTACCGGGCAGTTCGGGGCATCGGCCATCGTGACGGGCCGCGTCGGATACACGGTCGGTCCCGCAGACGTTCGCGCTGACGCCTCTGCCGTAGCCCGGGCAGCTTTGTGGGCTGGATGGCCGCCTGTGCAGCCGAGGAGGCCAACGGCCAGCAGCACACCAGGCAAGATCCGGGTAATGAGCGCCACAGGCATCGGCATCACCCCAAACGGTCCCGGGGCACCGCCCCGCACGAGCGCTCGGGCATAATTCAATGTAACGCTGCCGCGCAGGACGCGATACTTAAACTCACTCCCGGATGACCACGACGCTGGGACACTAGATTAATAAGTAGAAACGGTCCATGCCGCATGTGAGAGGTGCTTGTCATCGTGGTGATCCGTGCGGTGGTGTTCGACATCGGTGGTGTACTGGAGATCACGCCGGACCTTGGCGTCCAGCGTCGATGGGAGGCCCGGCTCGGGTTGCCGACCGGGGACATGCACGAACGGATGGGCGACATCTGGGCAAGCGGCAACATCGGTGCGGTCACCTTGGAGGACGTACACCAGGCCATTAGGGATCGGCTCGGGCTGAACGAGCAGGATCTCGCGGCATTCATGGCCGACATCTGGCGTGAGTATCTGGGTACTGCCAACACGGAATTGATCGAGTATGCACGCCAGCTCCGGCCGCGGTACCGCACAGGTATTTTGAGCAACAGCTTCGTCGGAGCCCGGGAACGGGAGCAGGCAGCATACGGATTTGAATACCTCGTCGATGAGATCGTCTACTCACACGAGGTCGGGCTGAGCAAGCCCGATCCACGGATCTACGCCCTCGTCTGCGAACGCCTGAACGTCCTCCCCCAAGAGATAATCTTCCTTGACGATTCGGACCCGTGCGTGGCCGGTGCGTGCGAAGCAGGCATTCACGGGATCCATTACCGGAACAACGCGCAGGCCATTGCAGAGATCGAGCACCTGCTCAACACCCCATGAATGCGTCTATGGCCGACCGGCTCACCTTAGGCCGCGTCAAAACCTAAGCCCGTCAAAACCGTGCAGAACGACCGGAACGGCGGTCATTAACGGGAACCATGGCAATGGGTCGAGATGGGGGAGTGCTCCGTCATCGGCTTGGTTCACCCAGGGTGACCATCGGCGAATCCGCGTTCGGCGCGCCGGTGGGGATCGCCGCTGTGAGGGGTACTGCCAGGGACTCCTAAGGGCCTGCTCGGCCGACTACCGTCTAACCATGGATAAGCGCACCCTGGGCACCAACGGCCTTGAGGTCTCCGCCATCGGGCTGGGCTGCATGACCATGACCGGTGGCTATAGCGACAAGCCCGGCCGGCCGGAGATGATCTCGCTGATCCACGCTGCCGTGGACCGCGGCGTCACCTTCTTCGACACCGCCGAGATCTACGGGCCCTACGCCAACGAGGAACTCGTCGGCGAGGCGCTCGCCCCGTACCAGGACCAGGTCGTCATCGCCACCAAATTCGGATGGGACATCGATCCCGTCGAACGCAAGCCAAGGGGGCGGGTCACGAGCCGTCCCGACGTCATCAAGCATGTCGTCGACGGTTCGCTGCACCGGCTCGGCGTCGACGCCATCGACCTGTTCTACCAGCACCGAGTCGACCCGCAGGTCCCCATCGAGGATGTCGCGGGCGCGGTCAGGGAGCTCATCGAGGCCGGGAAGGTGAAGCACTTCGGCATGTCCGAGGCGGCCGCCGGGACGATCCGCCGGGCGCACGCGGTCCAGCCCGTGACGGCCGTCCAGAGCGAGTACTCGCTGTGGTGGCGGCGTCCGGAGGAGGAGGTCCTGGCCGCGTGCGAGGAACTGGGCATCGGCTTCGTGCCCTACAGCCCGCTCGGCAAGGGCTTCCTCACCGGCACCATCACCGCGGCGACCAGTTTCGATGCCGGCAACGACATCCGCAGCACCATCCCCAGGTTCACGCCGGACGCGCTTCGGCACAACCAAGCCGTCGTGGACCTGCTCGCGAGCGTGGCCCAGCGCAAGGGCGCCACGCCGGGCCAGATCGCCCTGGCCTGGCTGCTGGCCCAGAAGCCCTGGATCGTCCCGATCCCAGGCACGCGCAAGCTGCACCGGCTGGAGGAGAACATCGGCGCCGTCGGCGTGGAGCTGTCGGCCGGCGAACTCACTGAGCTCGAGGCCGCCGCGGCCAAGATCCAGGTGCAGGGCGGCCGCTACAACGAGGCCGCCGAACGGATGACCAACCTTTAGCCCAGACCTCGGGTCAGGGGCGCGAGCCGTCAGGCGCGGCTGCCGCTGGCCGAAGCCGCCTCGCGCGCGAGATTGTGCCGGAACACGAGCGCCTTCACAGGAAGTTGTTCGGCCAGATCATAGTCCGCCACATGTGCGCGACCGGAGACCCGTCAAAGCCGAGCCCCTCCTCCGGCTGCCGGAAATTCCGGCCCACCACGTCCTCGAACTCGTCGTAGTCCACGCCCACGCCGGGATCGAACGAGTAGATGTCGTTGATGGTCACCAACCGCGAGGTCATGTACCAGCGATGTCGGCGCGCCGCCTCGTGCTCCCGGCGGACGTAGTCAGGCGGGCTGTAGTCCGGGCCGAAGTAGTCGATGTACGCCGCCGGGTAGGTGTATCCCACCGACTCGTCAGGGAAGTAGCGCAGGGCCTCGTGTTTCTCGATGGACCAGGAGACCTCCTCGTCGACGTACGGGCGACCATCTGGGCGCCCCAGTAGCCGTGGTTGGCGGCCAGCAGCCCGGCGATGGCGATGTCGTGCAGCAGGCACGCCATGATCACCTTCTCGCCGAGCCCGTTCTCCCTCGCCACCCGGGCGCTTTGCAGCAGGTGGGTGCGGGGTATGGGGCCGAACCGCAGCAGGAAGAAGTCCCTCAGGGTGGGGCGCTCGGGCATCTTGGGCAGCGCCGGGTTGTCGCCCATCATGAACACCGTGTCGGCGTGACGCGCTTCGGCCAGCAGCCCACGATCTCTTCTCCGGACCGTCAGGGACGCCCGAGCCGGCTGGCTACGACGAAGCCGCCCTGGTCTGACTACTTGACGCTGATCCGGGTGCCGTGCTCGGCGCCCTCACAGATCTCGCGCATCACGCCCGCGGCGGCCACGTCGAACACGTGCATGGTCAGGGACTGCTCGTTGGCCAGCACGAACGCGCTGGTGTCCATGATCCGCACCCCGGCGGCCAGCGCCTCGTCGTAGGTCAGCGTCGTATACCGCACCGCGTCCGGGTTAACGTGCGGGTCGCTGTCATAGACCCCGTCCACCCCGCGCTTGGCTACCAGCAGCGCGTCGGCGTCCAGTTCGAGCGCCCGCTGCACCGCCGGGTAGTCGGTGGTCACGTAGGGCTGGCCGATGCCGCCCGCGAGCAGCACGATCAGGCCGCGGTCCAGGTGATGGACAGCGCGGAGCCTGATGAACGGCTCCGCGACGCTGTGGATCGGCACCGCGGTCATCACCCGGATGTCGGTGTCCGTCCTGGCGGTGAGCGCGCCCCGGAGCATCAGCGCGTTCATGATGGTGCCGAGCATGCCGATGTTGTCCGCCTCGGCGCGGCTGATGCCCCATCCTTCGGCCATCCGGCCGCGGAAGTAGTTCCCGCCGCCGACCACCACCGCCACCTGCACGCCGAGATCGTGCACGGAGAGGACTTCCTCGGCCACGCGGGACAGGCTGGCCGGGTCCACCCCGGAACTGCCCGATCCGGCGAGCGCCTCGCCACTCAGCTTGACCACGACCCTGCGATAGCGAGGCACAGTCCCCGAACCCCCAATCCTGGCCGCCCGGAGCGGCAACCTCGCCCACGGTACCGTATGCCGAAACCTGGCCCTATGCCCCTTCATGCGGCTGCCATGGACCGGATCGCACGCGCCCGGCCGGAATTTGCCACGCTTAGGCAGGTGAACGTGATCAGGAACACAGGGAGAAAAGCAGGGAAATGAGCACCGTCTCGCTGGTTACCGGCGGCAATCGCGGGATCGGCCGGGAGGTCTGCCGCCAGTTCGGCGAGCGGGGCCACGCCGTCGTCCTGACCGCCCGCTCGGCCGATGCCGCGGCCGCGGCGGCACGCGCCGTCGGCGCCGAACCCCTTCGGCTCGACGTCACAGATCCGGCCGGCGTGGCCGCGGCCGCGCGCTGGGTCGGCGAGCGCCGCTCACCCGGATGCTCGCCGCCGAACTTCGCCGCGACCGTGTCCTGGTGAACGCGGTCTGCCCCGGCTGGGTCGCCACCGACATGGGCGGCCCGGGAGGCCGTCCCGTCGCCGACGGCGCGGTCGGCGTGGTCTGGGCCGCGACCCTGCCCGACTCCGGGCCGACCGGCGGGTTCTTCCGTGACGGTCGGCCTCTTCCCTGGTAGCCGGCATGCTGGAGGATGCCTGGGAGCGAGCCCTGGAACTGGCCTGGGACGCGTTCTGCGGGCACACCACCCCGGTCGGCGCCGTGGTGGTCGATGCCACGGGCGGCATCGTCGCCGAAGGCCGCGGCCGGCGCTACGAGGCAACCGGTCCGTTGCGGCAGCTAGCCGGGACGCATGTCGCTCACGCCGAGATCAACGCGCTCGCGCAACTCGGCGCGGACCGCCATTACCAGGACCACGCGCTGCTGACCACGCTGGAACCGTGCGGCATGTGCCACGGAGCGGCCGTCCAGGCCACCATCGGCACGCTCGGCTACGCGGGCGCGGATCCGTATGGCGGTACCGGCGATCTGGTCTTCGGCACGCCGCAGGCCCGGCGCCGGCCGCTGCGGGTGACCGGTCCCCTGGCGGACGAGCGCGGGCGGCTCGCCGAACTGCTGCACATCGTCTGGATCCTCCAGCGGCCCGCCGGGCCCCACGTGCTGGCCGCCCAGCAGGCTGGCCTGCCGCCGCAGGTCAGCCTGGCGGCACGCCCGGGAACGCTGCGGTTGTTCGCCGAGGCCGCAGCGAGCCGGGCCACCCTCGCCGAACTGCGCTCCGCCCTGCGCGACACGATCTAGCCACGCGGTCGTTTCCCATTGCTTCGATCGAGCTTTTTCGCTATTATGTTCTATAGAATGCGAAAGGTCAAGTTCGAGGTCAATATCCCGAACGGATGGTGTGTATGCCTCCAGAACCGGTTCCCGCGGACCCCGGCCGGGACGGGGATCCCGGCCGGCGTGTCCCTGAACCGGAGGGGCCCTGGTGGGAAGACGACGAGGAGGACCCGCCGGGTGAGGACGCCCTGACGGCGGAGGAGCTTGCGGAGATCCGGGAGGCTGCCGGGGCGGCGGCGGCGGAGGAGGCGGGGGCGGCGGCGGAGGCGGCGCGGCTGGGCGGGACGCTGGGCGCGATCGCGGCGATGGCGGTGCGCCGGGGTCCGGGGCAGCCCGGCTCCGCAAGGGTCCCCTCCGGGGAATCGTCCAGCCGGGCGGCGGCGTTCGGCACCGGGATGGCGCTGGACGTCATGCCCGCGAGCCCGGAGCTGGCCCTGCTGGCCGACGCGGCGGTCGGCCCGGACGACTCGTACGAGGGGGCCTCGGACTCCGAGCTGGCCGGGGTGCTGGCCGCGTGGGACCGGCTAGAGGCGCACATGGCCGCCCGCAAGCTCGCCGCCGCCGCCGAGCTGATCCGGCGGCGTCCCGAGCCGGGCTGCGGCCCGCAAGGCCCGGCGCGGATGCCGACGGCCTGGGAGGAGTTCACCGGTGATGAGCTGGCCCATACGCTGGCGGAGTCCCGCGTCCGCGCCGACGGGATGCTCAACCTGGCCATGGCCCTGGAGTCGCGGCTGCCGGGCACGAGGGCGGCGCTGCGGGACGGGACGCTGACCCGGTCCAAGGCGGAGATCATCGCCTGGGCGGCCGCGCTGCTGGACCCGGCTGAGGCCCGGGCGGCCGAGGCGCTGGTGCTGGGCCGGGCGGGCCGTTTGACGCCGGGCGGTTTGCGGGCCGCGATCGCCCGCGCCGTCATGGAAGTCGCCCCCGAGAAAGCGCGCAGGCGGCGAGAGGCCGCAGCGAAAGACGCGCGGGTGCAGCGGTGGGCCGAAGACAGCGGGAACGCCGCGCTGATGGGCCGGGAGTTGCCGCCGGCCGAGGTGCTGGCCGCCGACCAGCGCATCACCGCGTGGGCGCGGGAGCTGAAGAGGGCCGGGCTTGAGGGCGACATGGATATGCTCCGCGCGCGAGCTTACCTGGATTTGCTGCTGGGCAAGGATTCCCGGCCCCGCGAGTACGCCGGGGTCGGCCAGGACGGCGGGGCCGGCCAGGACGGCGCCGACCCGGGCGACCCGGGCGGCGGCCCGGGCTCAGGAGGCCCGGACAAGCCCGCTGGGCCCCCGGGCGGGGCGGGGACGGGCGGGTTCGCCGGGCGGGTGACCGTGATCGTCCCGCTGACCACCCTGCTGGACCAGGCTGAGCGGCCCGGGGAGATCCCCGGGATCGGCCCGGTCGACCCCGCCCTGGCCCGTGACCTGGCCGCCGCGGCTGCCCAGAACCCGACGACGACGTGGTGCGTGACCGTGACCGACGAGGACGGGCACGCCATCGGGCACGGCTGCGCCCGACCAGAACCCAAGAACCACAGAAGGCACCGCGGGAAACGGGACAAACCCGGGTCGCGGGACGGACGCGACCCGCCGGCGCGGTCGGGGCCGGGGTTCGCGTTCACCGGCACCGGCGAGCACGGGCCGCCCGGCGGCTATGGCACCTGGCGGCTGCGCACCGGGCCGAGCGGAGGACGAGATCTGCTGGTCACGCTGGACCCGATCGCCACCGAAGAATGTGATCACCGGTTCGAGGCCCGGGGCCACGATCCCGGGGTCAAGCTGCGGCATCTGTCCCAGGTCCGGCACGCCACCTGCACCGGACCGGTCTGCCGCAGGCCCTCCACCCAAGCCGACTTTGAGCACAACATCCCCTACGAGGCGGGCGGAAGAACATGCCTCTGCAACGGGGGCCCGAAGTGCCGCCACGACCACCGGCTCAAGCAGCACCCCCGCTGGAACGTCGAACAGCTTCCCGACAGCACCTTCAGATGGACCACCCCATCCGGGCGGACCTACACCACCGAACCCACCAGGTACCCCATCTGAACCTTCGGGATGGGGTGGAGTGCGGCTTCTATTCGGAGTGATCTGTGGCCTTGGAGTCGCCCGTCGCCTCGGCGTGGCCCGTGGCTTCTGCGTGGCCCGTGGCTTCTGCGTGGCCGGTGGCTTCGGCGGCGCGTTTGCGGCAGGCCTCGATCTCGGCCTCGGCAGCGCGGCGGTCTGCCCAGGCCTTGGCCTTCACCGACTTGCCGGGCTCGATCGCCTTGTAGACCTCGAAGAAGTGCTGGATCTCCAGCCGCTGGAATTCCGGCACGTGATGGATGTCCCGCAGGTGCTCCATCCGGGGGTCCCGGGCCGGCACGCACAGCACCTTGTTGTCATCGCCCATCTCGTCCCGCATCCGGAACATCCCGATGACCCGGCAGTTGATCAGGCATCCTGGGAAGGTGGGCTCGTCGAGCAGCACGAGCGCGTCCAGCGGGTCGCCGTCATCGGCCAGTGTGTCCTCGAGGAACCCGTAGTCCGCGGGGTACCTGGTCGACGTGAACAGCATGCGGTCCAGCCGTATCCGCCCGGAGGCGTGGTCCATCTCGTACTTGTTCCGCGATCCCATGGGGATCTCGATGAGAACGTCAACGTCCACTGGTTCGCTCCAGACCGGTCCGGATGATTAACTCCATTGTTCCCACAGTCCGCGGCGGAAATTGCGCGAGGTGGTAGGTCATGGTGCGCCGCACCCGGCTAACGGCCGTGCTGACACTCGCCATGATCAACATATTCACGCTCGCGGCGGGCATCACCGTGGCCCGCATGCTCCCGCCGCGGCTCGCGGCGCTGCGGGTCCCGTCGGTCGCCGCGGGCCGGGTCAGCGGCGCCGTCACCGTACTGGCCCCGGGAATCGGGCTGGCCCCGGGAACCGGGCTGGCCCCGGGAACCGGGCTGGCTCCGGGAACCGGGGGCGGCTCGCTGCCGACCGCGAGCGGGCTGCGATCCGCCCTGGCCGGCCCGCTGTCCGCGGCCGCGCTCGGCCCCCGGGTGTCGGCGGAGGTGGCCGACCCGGCCACCGGGCGGGTGCTGCTGTCCGAGGACGGCGCCCGGCTCCTGACGCCCGCCTCGACCACCAAGCTCGTCACCTCCGCCGCCGTGCTCGCCGCGCTCGGCCCGGACGCCACGTTCACCACCCGGGTGGTGCGCGGCGCCACGCCGGACCGCGTCATCCTGGTCGGCGGGGGCGATCCCACCCTCGCGGTGCACCCGTTCCCGGCCCGGGACTACCCCCAGCCGGCCACGCTGGTCAGCCTCGCGGCCGCCACGGCGCAAGCGCTGAAAGCCGAGGGCCGCCGCACGGTCAGGGTCGGGTACGACACCTCGCTCTACACCGGTCCTGACCTCGCGCCCGGCTGGCCAGCAACCTACGTCACCACGGGCAACGTCACCCCGATCGCCGCCCTGGAGGTGGACCAGGGGCGGCTCACCACGGCCGGCGCCCCCGAAGACTCCGACAACCCGTACAACCTGCGGGCGCGGAGCACCGATCCCGCGGGCATCGCGGCCGCCTCGTTCGCCGCCCTGCTGGCCGCGGACGGCATCCACGTCACCGGATCCCCGCTGGCGCAGACCGCCCCCGCGCACGCCGCCAGCATCGCCCGCGTGTCCTCGCCGCCGCTGTCGGCCGTCGTGCAGGAGATGCTCCAGGAGAGCAACAACGTGATCGCGGAGAACCTCGCGCGCCAGGTCGCCACCGCGGCCGGGCAGCCCGCCTCGTTCAGCGGGGCGGCCGCGGCGGTGACCGCCGAACTACGGCGGCTCGGCGTCAGCAGCGGCCTGCACCTGGTGGACGGCAGCGGCCTGTCCCCGCGGGACGCCATCGCGCCGGCCACCCTGGTCAAGGTGCTCGAGCTGGCCACCGTCGACTCCCGGGTGCGGGCGCTGCTGGCAGGCCTGCCGGTGGCGGGCTTTTCCGGCACGCTGTCGGCCGGGCAGAGCGTGTTCGCCGACATCGGCGGCGCGGCGCTCGGCTCCGTCCGGGCCAAGACGGGCAACCTCGGCACGGTGACCGCCCTGGCCGGGCTGGTCACCGACAAGAACTCCAGGACGCTCGTGTTCGCCTTCATGGCCGACCGGATCCCGGCCGCGGGGATGCTGAGCACGGCCGCGAACGCCATCGACGAGGCTGCCGCCGCCCTGGCCAACTGCGGCTGCCGGTGACGGGCACTATCCGCACCACGTACCGTTGGACTGTGAGCAGCGCGCAGATGATCGACTGGGACGTCGCCATTTCCACCGGAACCCGGTGGGCCAGGCCCGGGCCGCAGGTGAGCCTGGCCGAGGCGCGGCGGACGGTCTCAGAGCTACGTGACCTGGCCGGCGCCGTGCAGCAGCCGGTCTACGAGGTCACCGGAATGTCGGCTACCCGTGACGGATCCCTGGGCCGGGTCGCGGTGGTGGACCGGCCGGGATGGATCAGGGCGAACGTGGACGGCTTCCGCGTCGTGCTCGAGCCGCTGGTGGAGCAGCTGCGAGAACGGGCGCCCGGCGGATCGGCCGCATCCCGGCCCGGGGCGGTGATGACCGCGGTGGGATCACGGGTCACCGGCATCCAGGCCGGGCTGATCCTGGCCTACCTGTCGTCCCGGGTACTCGGCCAGTACGAGCTGTTCCTGCCGCCGGAGACCTCCCCGGTCGACGGTGAGCAGCCGGGCCGGCTCACCCTGGTGGCGCCCAACATCGTCATGGTCGAGCGCGAGCTCGGCGTCGACTCGCACGACTTCCGGCGCTGGGTGTGCCTGCACGAGGAGACGCACCGGCTGCAGTTCACCGCGGTGCCCTGGCTGCGGGACTACGTGCAGAGCCAGATGACCGAGTTCCTGCTCGCCTCCGAGCTCGACCCGGCGGCGATCCTGCAGCGGCTCCGGTCGGCGGCCGACGCGATGGCGGGCGCGGTGCGCGGCGGCGACGGCGGCAGCCTGATCGACGCCGTGGCCACCCCGCGGCAGCGCGAGATCATGGACCGGCTGACTTCGGTGATGACGCTGGTGGAAGGGCACGGCGACTACGTCATGGACGCGGTCGGGCCGCAGGTGGTGCCCTCGGTGGAGCAGATCAGGGAACGGTTCAACTCCCGGCGCGGATCCAGTGGGCGGATCGAGCAGACGATCCGCCGCATCCTCGGCATCGACCTCAAGATGAAGCAGTACGCGGAGGGCTCCAGGTTCGTCCGCGCGGTCGTGGACGAGGTCGGCATGGCCGCCTTCAACAAGGTCTGGACGTCCCCGGAGACCCTGCCCACCCGGGAGGAATTCGCTCACCCGCACGCGTGGGTGGAGCGGGTGGCCTCCGGCTCGTAGCCAGCATGGGTCCTGGCGTCGCGGTCGCCGAGGTCCGCAATGCGGTGCGGGCCTGCCTGTCCGACCTGTCCGCCGGTGACCTGGTGCTGGTCGCGTGCTCTGGCGGCGCCGACTCACTCGCGCTGGCCGCGGCTGCGGCGTTCGTCGCGCCGCGGCTGGGCCTGCGGGCCGGCGGCGTGACCGTCGACCACGGGCTGCAGCCGGGTTCGGCCGGGCGCGCTGAGAGCGTGGCGGCGCTGCTGGCCAAGTTGGGCCTCGACCCGGTGCGCAGCGCCGCGGTCACGGTGGCGCCGTCCGGCGCGGGCGCGGGCCCCGAAGCCGCGGCCCGGGCGGCCAGGTACGGCGTGCTCGACGCGATCGCCGGGGAGTACGGCGCCGCCGCGGTCCTGCTCGGCCACACCCTCGATGACCAGGCGGAGACCGTCCTGCTCGGGCTGGCCCGCGGATCCGGCGGCCGCTCGCTGGCCGGGATGCCCGCCCGGCGCGGCCAGTACCGCCGGCCGTTGCTGGCCGTGCGCCGCGCGGCCACCGGCGCCGCGTGTGCCGAGCTGGGTCTTGAGCCCTGGCATGACCCGCACAACCGCGACTTCCGCTTCGCCCGGGCCCGAGTGCGCCATCAGGCGCTGCCCGCGCTCGAGGCCGCCCTCGGGCCGGGCGTGGCCGAGGCGCTGGCGCGCACCGCGGGCCTGCTGCGCGCCGACGCCGAGTGCCTCGACGACCTGGCGTTCGCCGAAAGCGGACAGCTTCGCGACCACGGCTCGGACCCGGCCGGGCTCGACGGCCGCTGGCTGCGGGCGCTGCCCGCCGCGATCAGGACGCGGGTGCTCCGCGACGCGGCGATCATGGCGGGCTGCCCGCACGGGGCGCTCACCGCCGGGCACGTCGACCGGATCGACGCCCTGATCACCGGCTGGCGCGGGCAGCGATGGGTTGACCTGCCGGGCGGCGTGCGGGCGCGTCGCCAGGCTGGCAAGGTGTGGTTCACCAGCAGCGCGACAGGCAGCTGATGAGGGCTTGAAAGGGTTGGGGACTGCGTTGGACGAACGTGACATGGGTGCTGAGCTGAAGCAGGTGCTGATCACCGCCGGGCAACTGCAGGCGCGCATCGGCGAGCTCGCGGCGCAGATCGACGCCGACTACGCCGGCCGTGACCTGCTGCTCATCGGCGTGCTCAAGGGCGCCGTCATGGTGATGGCCGACCTCGCCCGTGCCATGCACCTGCCGGTGCAGATGGACTGGATGGCGATCTCGTCCTACGGCTCGGGCACTAGGTCCTCCGGCGTGGTCCGGATCCTCAAGGATCTCGACACCGATATCACCGGCCGGCACGTGCTCATCGTGGAGGACATCGTGGACTCCGGGCTCACCTTGTCCTGGCTGGCGGGCAACCTGCGGTCGCGCTCGCCCGCGTCGCTGGCGGTCTGCGCCATGCTCCGCAAGCCGGGGTCGGCCCAGATGCAGGTGGACGTCGCCTACACAGGATTCGACATCGGGGACGAGTTCGTCGTCGGGTACGGCCTTGACTATGCTCAGCGGTACCGCAACCTGCCATTCATCGGGACGCTCGCCCCGGCGGTGTACGGGGGCAGTTGAGGTCCGGCAGGCAGGGGAACACAATCTGACACGGGAAGCGTTGACTTTCCAGGCGTTGCGCCACGCGGTGTACCGTCTTAGTTTTACCGCTCGCTGCCGCTGATGTAGTACGGGCTGCGAGGATGAGAGCATGGCCATCCCGCCGGAGGTCGACGGGAGTGTGAGGCTGGTCAGGAGGGAACGGTCCCGGGCCGAAGGGACCGCTCATTGATGGAGCTAAGGCGCTTTTTCCGGGCACCGCTGCTGCTAGTCGCCGTGGCGGTGCTGTTGCTGCTTTTCGTGCTCGACTATGCGAACTCGGGGAGCTCATATAAGCAGGTTGACACCTCTCAGATCGTCAAGCTCATCGATCAGGGTCAGGTCAAGAGTGCACTGATCGTCGACAAGAACCAGACGATCCAGGTCACCACCAACAAAGGCCAGAACCTTGAGGCTTCCTGGGTCGCCGGCCAGGGCCTGCAGCTCCAGAACAAGCTGCAGCAGCAGTTCGAGAAGGGCAACCTGAAGGACGGATACAACGTCAACATCCCGAAGAGCAACGCGCTCCTCGACCTGATCCCGACCGCCCTCATCTACCTGGTCATC
>WNGP01000375.1_pt1 | contig 70342 bp, 81 predicted proteins | sample 5407671 | NCBI WGS metagenome assembly WNGP01 (sample SAMN13153381, study PRJNA577476) | soil metagenome | isolation source: 40 cm soil or saprolite under Garry oak tree replicate 2 | place: USA:California | collected 2016-06-15 | reverse complement strand
TGGATCGTCGCGCTGCTACGCCGCCGGGCTCCGAAGGTTTCGGCTCGGGTTTCGATTCGATCCCACCACGGCGCAGCTCAGCATGGGCGTCAAGACTATCACTGGGGTGCGGCGATATCAAGGACTAGTACTTGATCCCGGCCTTCTCCGCGAACGCCCGCAGCGCGGCCTCTTGCTCCGGCGTGAGGCGATCGGGGATCGCCACCTGCACCTCCACGTATTGATCGCCACGCCGGCCGTTGCGCTCGATGCCCTGGCCCGCGATCCGGAACTTCTGGCCGTGCTGCGTCCCGGGCGGGATGCGGAGCACCACGGACCGGCCGTCCAGCGTCTTGACCTTGATCTTCGAGCCCAGCATCGCCTGCGCCACGTTGATCGGGACCACGCAGATTACGTCGAGTCCGTCGCGGCGGAAGAACCGGTCCGGCTCGACGTGGAACACGACCACGACGTCGCCGCGTCCCTTTGCACCCTGACCCTTGAGCCGCACGCGCGCTCCGTCCTCGGTCCCGGGCGGCACCGTGATCACCAGGCGCTTCTCGACTTGCACCTCCCCCGCGCCTTGGCACGTCGGGCAGCGCTGTGACGGGACCTTCCCCTTGCCTCGACACACGGGACAGGGGCGGTGCACCGCGAACGTCCCCTGGCCGAACGACACGGTGCCGCGGCCGTGGCACTCCGGGCAGGTCGTGATCGTCGCCCCCGGAGCCGCACCGTTGCCGCCGCACGTCGGGCACACTTCGCTCAACGGCAGCGTGACCGGAACCTTCCCGCCGAGCGCGGCCACCCGGAACGAAATACTGACCGTCGTCTCGACCTCGTCGTCGCCATCGATCTCGCGGCCCTCGCCCCGGCGGCCGAAGATCGACGAGAACAGATCCCCCAGGCCACCGAACGAGCTCAGGTCGGAGAGATCGAAGTCGGAGGTGGGCCCGGGGCGCGCGTCGTTTCCGGCGAACGCGCCGTAGCGCCGCAGCTGATCGTACTTCTTCCGTTTCGCAGCGTCGCTCAAAACGTCGTGCGCCTCGTTGATCTCCTTGAAGCGGTCGGACGCCTGAGCGTTGTTAGGGTTGCGGTCGGGGTGGTACTGCTTCGCGAGGCGCCGGAACGCCTTCTTGATCTCGTCGGTGGTCGCCGTCTCGGAGACACCGAGAACCTGGTAGTAGTCCCTTTGCGTCGCCATTACCCGTCCCCCGTCCCCCTTCCCCCTTCCCCCTGCCAGGTCAACACCTGAACGCGCGCCGGCCGAATGAGCGTGTCACCGAGCTTGTATCCGGCCTGTAGCACCGCCCCCACCGTGTGATCCTGCGACGGATCCGACGCCGCGGCCGTGGTCACGGCTTCGTGCAGCGTGGGGTCGAACGGTACCCCCGTCTGATCGACGCGCCGCACGCCCACCGCCTCGAGCTCCTTGCGCAGCTTGCGCTCGACCAGCTCGACGCCCTCGTGAATCGCCTTGGCATCGGTCTCGGAGGGATCTACGTGGGCAAAGCGCGCGAGATCTTCGAGCGCATCCACGAAGCGGCCCAGCAGATCGGCCTGCGCCTTGCTCCACAGCTCGGTGCGCTCCTTGCCCGTGCGCTTGCGGAAGTTGTCGTACTCGGCGGCGAGGCGCAGATGCCGGTCGGTGAGGTCGGCGAGCTGGCCCTCGAGCCCGATGGCTCCGCCCTCCGCCGACTCGGGCTGCTCGGGTGCGTCAGGTTGCGGCTTGATGTCGGTCATAGCTTCTGGCTGCGGGAAGCAATCCCCGTGCCCATTCTCAGGTGCCGTTGTGGCGGCGGGACGGTCGGGGCGTCACCGGAAGACGCTGTCACACAACAAGATAGCGACGCATGCCGGGAATGTCGAGGCTGCCATTCACGCCACCCCGCGCGCCGCGAGAAACTCCAGGATGTCGGCGATCACCTGCTCGTTCTGGGGATCGTGCAGCAGCTCGTGATACATCTCGGCGTACCACTGCACCTGCACCGGGGCGTCGAGGCCGGCGGCGAAGGCGCGCGCCGCCTGCGTGTCCACGAGGCGGTCCTCGCCGCCCAGCAGGAACAGGAGCGGCGTATCGATGCGGTGCGCGTCGGCGGTGACCGCCCGCTGGGCCCACTGCATCTCGCGCCACGCGCCCGGCGTCGCGAGCCCATGCACCGCGCGATCGGCATCGTACGCCGCGCTGACCGCGGGGTCGCGGGACAACGTCCCCGAGTCGATCCCTGCGGGGATGGGGAGCGTGGGCCACAGGTCCGCGAGGGCACGTCCCAGCAGCCGTTTCCAGGCCGGCGGCGCCGCGGCAAGCGCGAGCCACGGGCTTGCGACGACGGCGGCGGTGAGCGCGTCGCTGGGCTGGGTCTCGAGGTAGCGCAGCACGACGAGGCCGCCGAACGAGTGGCCGAGCAGGACCTGCGGCAGCTCGGGGCGGCGGCGCCGCACCGCACGGCGAAACGCCTGGAGGTCGCCCAGCAGCTGGCTGAAGCGGGAGAGATGGCCGCGGCGGCCGCCCGAGCGACCGTGTCCGCGCTGGTCCAGCAGGTAGACCGCGCATCCGGCATCGCGCAGTCGCTCGCCCACACCGCTCCATCGCCCGGCGTGATCCGACCACCCGTGCAGGAACAGGATCGCCGCGCGGGGCGACACGGGCTCGCATGCGTCGTAGACGAGCTGCGTGCCGTCCGGGGCCGTGAGCGTGGGCATCAGGCCCGGGCGAGCTGGCGGCGCAGCAGGTCGAGTGCGGCCTGGGCGGCGCGCCGCCGGATCTCGTCGCGATCGCCCGGGAACACGCGTTGCACGGCGCGCGTCTCGGTGTGCACGCGGGCCGCCAGCCAGACCGTGCCGACGGGCTTCTCCGGCGTGCCCCCGCCCGGCCCCGCGATCCCCGTCACCGCCAGCCCCGAGTCCACCGAGAACAGTCGCTGCGCCCCCTCGGCCATCGCGCGCACCGTGGCCTCCGAGACCGCACCGTGCGCCGCCAGGGTTTCGAGCGGCACCTTGAGCGCGGCAGTCTTGATGACGTCGGCGTACGCGACCACGCCGCCGATGAACGTATCCGAGGACCCCGGGATGTTGGTGACCCGCTCGGCCACCATGCCCCCGGTGCAGGACTCCGCCACGCCCAGGCGATGCCGCTGCCGGCGCAACGCGTCCAGCACCACACCCGCGAGATCGGTGTCGTCGTCGCCGTAATAGTGCTCGCCCGCGGCCTGGGCGAGTCGCCGGCCGGCGGCCTCGAGCAGCGCGTCGGCCTGCTCGGCCTCCAGGTCCCAGGCGGTGACCCGGAGGTCCACCCCGAACACCGACGGGAGATACGCGAGCGTGAGCGGCGCCAGCGTCGCTTCGATCGGGGCGACGCGCTCCGCGAGCGCCGACTCGGGCACGCCGGTCGTGCGCACCGTGCGCGAGCGGATCACGCGGCGAGGCGCAAGGCTGCGCTCGCTCAGCCGCGGGAGCACCTCGTCCACGACCAGCCCGCGCATCTCGCGCGGCACGCCCGGCAGCAGCACGGCGAGCCGGCCGCGCGGGTCCTCGAGCCACAGCCCGGGAGCGGTACCGCGCGGGTTCGGCAGCACGGTCGCGCCGTCGGGGACCTCGGCCTGGCTCCGGTTCGCGGCCGGCATCGGCCAGCGGCCCATCCGCTTGAAGCGCGCCTCGAGCGCGGCGAGCAGGGCGGCGTCGAGCACCAGGGGCCGCCCGAACAGCTCCGCTACGACGGTCTTAGTCATGTCGTCGCGGGTGGGGCCGAGACCGCCGGTGGTGATCACGGCCCCGGTGCGCTCCAGGGCGTCCCGGACGGCCTCGCGAATCAGCTCGGGACGGTCCGCGACACTGGTGCGGCGTACGACCTCGACGCCCGCCGCGGCGAGCGCCCGGCCCAGCTCGGCGCCGTTGGAATCGAGAGTGTAGCCAAGCAACAGCTCGGTGCCGATGGTGACGATTTCGAGCTTCACCCGCGGCTCTTGAAGAGCGCGCGGTAGCGGTACAGGTAGACGCCGAGCGAGTACACGGTGAGGAGCACGGCGCCCGCGAGCGTGATGGCGACCACGGCGCCGTGAAACTGGTCCCAGAAGTTCCGGAACGACCCCGCCCAGCGATGTGCGGCGAGCGCGTCTTTCCACGCGAACCACGCGATGGTCGCGCCGATGAACACGTTCTGCACGACCGCCTTCAGCTTGCCCGGCCCCTCGGCCGCGATCACCACCCCGCGCCGCCGGGCGAAGAACCGGAAGGCAGTGATCAGCACCTCGCGCCCCACCAGCAGCAGCGCGACCCACACGGGCAGGCTGCCCCACCACGGAATGCGGTAGTCCACGAGGATCGTGGGATGCCGCGTGATCCAGAAGATCGGCACGAGCGTGGCGAACAGCAGCCACTTGTCGGCGATGGGGTCGAGCAGCTGGCCCAGCTCGCTCACCTGCTTGTAGCGGCGCGCCAGATAGCCGTCCACGACGTCCGAGGCCCCGGCGGCTAGGAAGATCAGAAACGCGATCACCTTGGGCCAGTACCCCTGGATGAACGGCAGCAGCGCGATGACGGGGGTGAGGCAGATGCGAGCGAGGGTGAGGATGTTGGGCAGGGTCCACCGCATGCGACGTCTAGCTCAGCGTCTTGAGGACCAGCTTGCTGACCGCCTTCAGGGTGTCGAACACGCCGTCCCCGCGAACGGCGACCGCCTCGACGTACGAGGCGTGCCCCGTCCATTCTCCGCCCACCTGTTCCACGAGATTCTCGCCCGGGTGCGCGGGATCGGGGGTGAGCTTCTGCTGCGCCGCGTCCTCGACCGGCCACCCCGGGTTGAGCGACGCCTGGAGATCCTTCACGGGCGCGGCGTTCGGCAAGTCGCGCTTGTTGTACTGGATCAGGAACGGGATCTTGGTCAGGTCGTAACCGTACTCCGACATGTTGTCGTACAGGTTCTGCATCGACTCGACGTTCGCCTCCATGCGCTCGATCTGGCTGTCGGCGACGAACACGATCCCGTCCACGCCCTTGAGGATCAGCTTGCGGCTGGCGTTGTAGTACACCTGGCCCGGCACGGTGTAGAGGTGGAACCGGGTCTTGAAGCCGCGGATCGTGCCCAGGTCCACCGGCAGGAAATCGAAGAACAGGGTCCGCTCGGTCTCGGTGGCGAGCGAGATCATCTTCCCCCGGGTGTTGGGAGAGACCTTGCCGTAAATGTGCTCGAGGTTGGTAGTCTTGCCCCCCAGCCCCGGCCCGTAGTAGACCAGCTTGCAGTTGATCTCGCGGGACGCGTAGTTGATCATCGACATGCGCGCGTCCCCCTACCCGAAGAGCTTGTCAATTTCGTCTTCCGCTCCCTCGAGCAGCCCCTTCTGCGGCGTGCTCGGCCCCGCGCCCACGCGGTTGAACATCTCGAGGAACACCTTGTTGAGCTGCTCGACGGCGCCCTTGCCCTTGAGCTTGACGAGGCCAAGGGTGGTGCGCTGATCGAACAGCACGACGAGGATGACCCGCTTCGCGACGTCGGCGAGGAACATCGACTCCTTCTCGCCCTGATGGACCAGGGACGCGAACTCCGCCTCGCCGATCATCTTGGCGAGCTGGTCGTTGGCGCTGAAGTCAGCGGCGGTGAGCGAGGCGAAGGCGGTGGAATCGAATTGCGGCGTCTCGCCCACGGTCGCGACCAGCTGCCCCGTGCGGTCCACGAGCAGGGCGCAGCGGGCGTTCGCGTCCCGGAGGAACGCCAGCAGGTGCTGCTGAATCAGTTTGAAGTCGTTCTCAGAGAACGACCAGCTCGCCGCACCCGCCATCACTCGCCCTCGGACATGTCGCGCCGCGCGTCCAGCGCCTGCGCGATCGTGACGCCGTCGGCGTACTCCAGGTCACCCCCCACGGGCAGCCCCCGGGCGATGCGCGTGATCCGGACCCCCGTCGGCCTCAGCAGCTGCTGCACGTACGTCGCGGTGACCTCCCCTTCCATCGAGGGATTGGTCGCTACGATCACCTCCCGCACATCCCCACCCGACCCGTTCCCGACCCGCGCGAGCAGCGCGTCCAGCCGCAGCGCCTCCGGGCCCACGCCGTCCAGGGGGCTGAGCCGCCCCCCGAGCACGTGGTAGCGTCCGCGGAACCGGCCCGTGCCCTCGATCGCGCTGACGTCTCCCGCCTCCTCCACCACGCAGAGCAGGCCGGCGTCACGCCGCGGATCCGCGCAGATCGCGCACGGGTCCTGGTCGGTCAGGTTGCCGCAGACGCGGCACGCCGCGACCTGATCGCGCACCCGGCGAATGGCGTCGGCCAGGCGGCCGGCCGCCTCCGGCGGCTGCTTCAACAAGTGAAACGTGAGACGCTGCGCCGTCTTGCGGCCGATCCCGGGGAGCCTCGCCAGCTCCGTCACGAGATCTTCGATGGCCGACACGGCGAACTACAGCGGCAACTGAAACGGAAACGGAAGGCCCGACGCGAGCTTGCGCACTTCCGCCTGGTAGAGCTCCGCGGCGCGCTTCTGCGCTTCCGCCACCGCAGCGAGGACGAGGTCCTCGAGCATCTCGACGTCCCCCTGGCTCGCGGCCTGAGGATCGATCTTGATCGCCCGAATCTGGCCGCGCCCGTCCGCCGTCGCCTGCACGATCCCCCCACCGGCCGAGCACGTCACGGTCTGCTGCGCGAGCTGGGATTGGATCTCCGACAACCGCCACTGCATCTGCTGCCCCAGCTGGAGCAGGTTGGATAAATCCGCCATACGTCGAAAGTTACCCCCCACCCTCCCGGGTAGCAAGCTATTCCAGCAGCTCCAGGTCCAGCGCGTCCACCGCCGCATTCAACGCCGGATCGCTGGCGCGCAGCCGCGTGAGCCGGTCGGCTCTCGCGGCATCTTCGGTGAGCCGCACGGGCCGCGCGCGCAGCGGCGCGGCTCCCGCCGGCCCCGCGAACACGACGCGCACGGGCCCGATCACGTAGCGCCCGACGAGCCGCGCGAGCGCCTCACGCTGCCGCTCGATTCCTTCCGCGTGGACGGGATTGTCCTCGAGCAGGCGGATCGTCGCCGTCGTTCCCTCGACGGCCGCGACCTCGGTGGTCGCGAGCAGCGCGCCGAGCAGCTGACTCGACGCACGCGCATCGGAGACGATCTGCGGCCAGAGCGCGCGGAGGCGATCGAGAGTCAGCGGGCCTGGCTCTCGAGAGACCGGAACGTCGGGATGCGAGATGGGGGATGCGGGATGCGTGGGGCCCTTGCTTGAGCCGGCGTCGCGCATCACGGGCGGCGTCCCCGGAGCGGTTCCCGCATCTCGCATCCCGCTTCCCGCATCTCGCTTCCCGAGCGCCTTGATCACCTCTCCGAGCTCGATCGTCCGATCCATCATCGCCCAGCGCAGCAGCAGCACCTCGACGGCGAGCCGCGCGTTGCCGCTCCCGCGGATCTGCCCCTCCGCCTCGCTCAGCACGGTGAGCAGGCGCACCACGTCGGGGGGCGGGAGCGAGGGGGCGTAGCGCCGCACCAGCTCCTGCAACCCCTCCGTCAGCCCCTCGGCCTCACCCCCGAGGCCCGTGAGCAGCACGGCGCGAAGCGTCTCGCCGGCGCCGCTCACGAACTCACCCAGATCGGCGCCGGCTTCCATCAGCCGGTCCACCAGGGTGAAGACGGCAGCCGCGTCCCGCTCGGCCACGAGCCGCAGCATCTCCCCGTAAAGATCGTCGGCGATCAGCCCGAGGACCTCGCGCACCCGCGCTGCCGTGACCGGTGGCTCGCCGAAGGAAAGCACCTGATCGAGCAGCGACAGGCCGTCGCGCATCCCCCCGTCGGCGCTCTTGGCGATGAGGCGGAGCGCATCCTCGTCCGCGGCCAACCCCTCCGCCGCGACAACGTGGCGCAGGCGCAGGGCGATGGCGTGCGGGCCGATGCGCCGGAAGTCGAAGCGCTGCAGGCGGGACAGGATCGGAGCGGCGCTCTGGGCGATCTTTTGCGGCTCCGTGGTCGCGAACACGAACACCACGCGGGGCGGCGGCTCCTCGAGGATCTTGAGGAGCGCGTTCCACGCCTCGCGTGTGAGCATGTGCGCCTCGTCGACGATGTAGACCTTGTGGCGGGCTTCCGTGCTGGCGGCGTACATGGCGCGCTCGCGCAGGTCGCGGGCGTCGTCCACGCCGCGGTTCGACGCCGCGTCCAGCTCGACCACGTCCAGATTCACCGAGCCGCCCCAGATGCGCGTGCACGACTCGCAGGCGCCGCACGGCTCGCCCGTGGCCGCGCGGCGCTCGCAGTTCAAGGCCATCGCGAGAATCCGGGCCGCCGTGGTCTTCCCCACTCCGCGGGGGCCCGCGAACAGATACCCGTGGGCCACGCGGTTTTGGGCCACCGCGCCGCGCAGCGCGGCGGCCACGTGATCCTGCGCCACGAGGTCGGCGAACTGCTTGGGACGGTATTTGCGAGCGAGAGCGATCATCGAGACAAATCTAACGAGATGCGGGATGCGAGAAGCGGGATGCGGGATGCGCTCCGCGCCTCGCCTCTCGCATCTCCCATCTCGCATCTCGCATCATGGGCGCTGGCACCTCGAGCGCTGGAACCGCCGCTCGACCGAGTCCACCGACGCGCGCACGGCCTGATCGCGCGCCGCCCGGCCGGGGTCGAGCGTCGCGCGCGTGACGGCGTGCTGCACGTCGTAGGCCGTGACACGACGTTCGACTGCGACGAGACCGCGGCCGAGCGCCAGGCAATCGAGCTGGCGCTTGTCGAACAGACGACGCCGGTCGTCGTAATTAGCCACCGCCTGCGCGAGCGAATCGGCCAGCCGGTCGAGCAAGGCGACCACCGGCGATGCCGCTGGCGCGATGCCACGAGGCGAACGGTGACGCGGTGGCGGGGACAGCTTCCCCGTGTCCCGGCGTCCCGGCGCGAACCGCCAATAGAGCGCTCCCCCGGCGGGCACGAACAGCAGTATCACTCCCAGCACAACGATCCGACCCCACCGCCGCCGTCCGGCCCGCCGCGGCGCCGACCGCACCGCAGCGCGGCGCACCGGCGGTCGCGCCGGCGCGGGCGCGGCGCTGCGCTCGGCCCCGGAAGAACGTCGCGGCTCGCGACGTGGGGAAGGTAGGGGCGGCGGCGGGGGGGGAGGGCGCGGTGTCGGCGGGGGCGGTCGAGGCGGCGCCGCCCTAGGTGGCGGCGCCACGTCGTCGGCCGCGCTCAGGAATCGCAGCTCACCGGGGTCTTCAGCTTCTGCCGTCTCTTCCGTCTCCTCCGTCTCCTCCGTCTCTTCTATTTCTTCCTCCGCCTCCTCCGGCTCTTCGGACTCTTCAGCCTCTTCTTCAAGCTCCTCCCGGGCGGCCGCGTGCGGAACCGGCGGTGCGGGAATGTGAGGAGCGGCGTGGGAGCCCGACGCGCGGCCACCGCTCCCCGCGGCATAGGCGCGGTAGTTCTTCCACACCACGTAGGACCGCTTTTTCTCACCCGCAGCCGACTCGTCCTTCAGCACCTCGTAGAACGGCAGGCAATCCGCCGCCCACGCCTCGTCCGCGCCGGTGCGGAACACTCCTGCAGCCGGCTCCTCGTCGATCGCGCCTACCACGAGTGCGATGTGCCACGGATCCCTGAAGTAGCGCTCGTGCGTCTCCACGTCGTACGACGACAGCTCGATCCCCGACGCCGGGTGGGTGTGATACCATCCCAGCAGGTGCGTGCCGCTTTTCCTGACCTCCGCGCGCACGCGCTCCCACAGGGCATTGAGGACGATCGTGGTGCGGTCGCCCTGGACCGGCTGCGTGGCGCGGATGGTGGCGTTGACGAGGATGTAGCGGGTCTCGGGCTCCGAGCTTTGGCACAGGTAGCCGGTCAGGAAGCCGAGCACACTCTGCTGCGGCGCGGTGCCGGCGTGGTCGCGCAGGGCCGCGATGACCGCCTGGGTGACGCAGATCGGATCGGGGATGAGCGCGCCAGCCCCGCTCGCACTCACAGGCTTCCAGAGGATCGAGCGACTGAGCGGAAGCGGCTCGTGCAGCAGGTCTGGCCCCTCGGGCATGCCCCAAAATAGGTGTTACGCCAGCGCGCGCGCCACGATCTGGGCCGCCCGCTCGATGTCCTCGCGGCCCACGTCCAGATGGGTCACGGCCCGCAGGCGTCGCGCTCCGAACGGCACGACAAGGAGGCCTGCCTGCGCGAGCTTCGAGGCGACTGCCTCGGCGGTGTCCCGTTCCCGCACCAGGTCCACCATGACGATGTTCGACTCCGGCGGCACGGGACGGAGCGCCGCACAATCCGCCAGGAGGTCCGCCAGGAGCCGGGCGTGAAGGTGATCGTCTTGCAGCCGGGCAAGGTTGTGATCCAGCGCCCACAGCGCCGCCGCGGCGAGAATGCCCGACTGCCGCATGCCGCCCCCCAACCGCTTGCGGATTTCCCACGCGCGCGGCCGCTCCGCCGCCCGGAACGCCAGGCACGAGCCGACGGGACAGCCGAGCCCCTTGGAGAACGACACCATGACAGTGGCCGCACCCGAGGCGAGGCGCGCCACGGGGACGCCGAGCGCCGTGGCGGCGTTCCAGAGCCGCGCGCCATCCAGGTGCAGCGGCAACCCGGCCGCCCCGGCGGCCGCGACGATGCCGGCCATCACCTCCGGCGTCATCACCTTGCCGCCGGCTGCGTTGTGCGTGTTCTCCACCGCCGCGGCGCCCGCCCGGGGCACGTGCGGAGACGCGGGGCGGAGTGCGCCGCGCAGCACGGCGCCCGTGAGGAGCCCGTCGGGCGTGGCGATCGGCCGGATCTGCACGCCCCAGTTGGCCGCGACCCCCGCAAGCTCATAATGCACCAGGTGGGCGTCCGACTCGACCAGCAGCTCGGTACCGGGGCGCGTGAGCAGCGCGATGCCCGTCTGATTCGCCTGCGTGCCCGACGGGAAAAACAGCGCATCGTCCATCCCGAGCAGCTCGGCCACGCGGGCCTCGAGGCGCTGCGTGGTCGGGTCGCGATCCAGGACATCGTCGCCGACCTCCGCCTCCACCATCGCCCGGCGCATCGCGGACGACGGCCTGGTGACCGTGTCCGAGCGCAGGTCGATCGGCGTCATCCGAGACGGACGCGCTGCGCCCGGCGCATGCGGATCAAGTCGAACGTCTCCGCGACCTCGCCGCCCAGCAGGAACAGGTACGCCGTGTAGTAGATCCAGAGCAGGAAGAGGAGGAGGGCCACGACGTTGGCATCCGACGCGAGGCGATCGAAGGTGACGAACTTCGCCACGTACAGCGCGTACAGCCGCCGGGCCACGGAGAACCCCAGCGAGCAGAACGCGGCGGCGACGAGCGCGGTGCCCCACGCGATGCGGCGGCTCGGGAGCAGCTTGAAGACGAGGAAGAACATCCCGATGCCGAGCGAAAAGGTGACCGTCTCCATGCTGAAGCGCCACAGCCAGTAGATCACGAAGTTCTGGCTCACCACGTCGGCGTTGCGCGCCTGGTAGGCGGAGAGCAGGCCGTTCGCCAACAGGAACACGCCCGTCGCGAGCACCATCGCGAGATCGAGCAGCTTCGCCACCGGCCACGGCCGCCGCTCGTCGGTGTCGAACACCTCGTTCAGCGCCGCACGCAGCCCGCCGAACAGGCGCGTGGAGAACCACAGGAACAAGGGCAGACCGAACAGGGTGAGGCGCGTGCGCAGTCGCAGCACGTCGCCGAGGGCGCGCTCCACCGCCTGGAACGCGCCGGCGGCGCTCGACCCCGAGACCGTGGGAAGCAGGCGCGCGAGCAGCTCGTGCAGGCTCACCTGGTGCGTGGTGATCTGGTGCTGCACGAGGTAGCCCACGACGGCGAGGAGCAAGACGATGAACGGGATGGTGGTGAGCAGCAGATCGAACGACAGCGCGCTCGCGAGAAACGGAATGTTGTCCTCGAAGGTGGCCTCGAGCGTGCGGCGCACGACCCCCGGGATCGAGTTATGCCACCCGCCTTCGCGGTTCACCCGGCGGGCTCGTCCTCCCCTGCCATCTGCTCCCGAGCGAGATCCCGCAGCCGCTGGAGCCGGTGACCGAGCTTGCCTCGGAACCGCTCACCGGGCTCGGGGGCGAACAGCAGGCCCAACACCACGCCCACGGCCACTCCCACGACGAACGAGCCGAGCCCGGCCTCCCGCTTCGGCTCTAGCGCATCAGGCATGCAAGGCTCCTGGGGTCGTGATGGAGTGGGATCGGGACGAATCTAGACGGCGCCCACATCGATGGCCAGCCCGTCGTACGCGGGGGCGATGCCCGCGGGAAGCTGCGCCTCGAGCTCGGCGTGCGGCGTCTCGTGCGTCAGGTGCGTGAGGAACGTGCGGCGCGCGCCGATCTGCTGCGCCGCCGTCACCGCCTCCGGGATCGAGAGGTGGAGCGGATGGGGGCGCGACAGCAGGCCGTTCAACACGAGCACGTCCAGCCCCCCAAGCTGCGCCCGCACGGCGTCGGGGATCACCTTTGCGTCGGTGAGGTAGGCGATCGAACCCACGCGGTAGCCGAACACGGAGTGGGGCCCGTGCGGTACGCGCAGCGGGCGCACCGGAAACCCGGCGAGCTCCACGTCGTGGTCGGGCTCGAGGACGTGGGCGTGCAGCTCGGGCTTGGTCGTCCCCGGAAGGGCCTTCCGCGCGCGGTCGAAGATGTACTCGAACCGGCGCGTCAGCTCGGCCACGGTGTCCGCCGAGCCGTACACGGCGAGGCCGCCCGCCTGTTTCACCGAGAGGGCGCGCAGGTCATCGATCCCGTGGACGTGATCGGCGTGGCCGTGGGTGAAGAGGACGCCGTCCAACGAGAGCACGCCGGCCGCCACCAGCTGGAGCCGCAGCTCGGGTGGCGTGTCGATGAGCAAGCGGCGGGCGCCCGATTCGAGCAGTGCGGCCGTGCGGGTGCGCTTGTCGCGCGGGTCGGTCGAGGTACACGTCCGGCATCCACACCCCACCTGCGGCACCCCGAACGAGGTGCCGGTGCCCAGAAAAATCAGCCGCACCTCACACCTCTTCGACCTTCAGCAGGTTCGTCGCGCCCGAGACCTCCCACGGCACCCCGGCCGTCATGACGATCCGGTCGCGCGGCTTCGCGTAGCCGCGCTTCAAAATCAGGTCCCGTACCACCGCGAGCATCGCGTCGTACCCCGGCACCTGATCCACGCGCACGGGCGTCACCCCCCACACGAGCGCGAGCTGGCGGTAGGTCGCCGCTTCCGTGGTGACCGCAAGGATCGGCGGAGGAGGCCGGAGTGCGGCGACCTTGCGCGCCGTGAACCCGCCCTTGGTGAGCGTCACGATGAGGGGCGTCTTGAGCATGCGCGCCACCGCGCTCGTGCCCAGCGCGATCGCATCCTCCACGGAGACGTCGTCGGTGACCGCGCCCAGCCGCCGCTCGGCGCGTCCCGTGGCGTCGCGCTCCATCTCGCGGATGATGCGGTCCATCGCCCGCACCGCCTCGAGGGGGTAGGCGCCAACCGCCGTCTCGGCCGAAAGCATCACCGCGTCGGTCCCGTCGAGAATCGCGTTCGCTACGTCGGACGCCTCCGCCCGCGTGGGGCGGGGATGGTGCACCATCGACTCGAGCATCTGCGTGGCCGTGATGACGGGCTTGCCCCGCTGGTTGGCCTCCCGGATGAGGCGCTTCTGGACGATCGGGACGCGCTCGAACGGCAGCTCCACGCCCAAGTCCCCGCGCGCGACCATGACCGCGTCGCACGCCGCGAGGATGTGCGGCAGGTCTTCGAGCGCCATCGCCTTCTCGATCTTGGCGATGAGCTTCGTGGCGGGCGGCACCAGGCGCCGCAGCTCGTCCAGGTCCGCCGCGCGACGCACGAAGGAGAGCGCCAGGTAGTCGGCGCCGTGCTCCACCGCGTGCGCCACGTCTTCCCGGTCCTTCTCGGTGAGCGCCGGCGCGCTCACCTGCAGCCCGGGGAGGTTCATCCCCTTGTGCGAGGTGAGCGTTCCCCCATCGACCACCCGTCCCTCGACGCGCGGCGGCGCGATGCGCACGACCTGTACCGACAGGAGACCGTCATCGAGCAGGATGCGGGCGCCCACCCGGGCGTCCTTGGCGAGGTCGGCGTAGGTGGTCGGGATCTCTTCCGGCCGGGCGACTTCTTCGGGCGCGAACACCACCGGCTGGCCCGGCTCGAGCTCGCGCGGCGCCGCGAGGTCCCCCACCCGGATGCGTGGACCTTGCAGGTCCACAAGCACCGCGACCGGCTGGCCGGCCCGGTCCGCGGCGCAGCGCACGCTCTCGATCCAGCGGGCACGCAGCTCGGGGGCGCCGTGGGAGGCGTTGATACGGATGACGTTGGCCCCGGCCTCGAGCAGCCCGGCAATCGCTTCGTCGCTGCCCGTGGCGGGGCCGATGGTGGCGACGATCTTGGTCCGGCGGATCACGACGACCCCTCCGTTTCCTGGTCCCGTTCTGGTCCCCGTCTATGAATGGTAAACCGGCCGGCGGAGTAATCCACATTCTCCCACAGCACCGGAGATGTGGAAAACTCACGCGTCAGCGGATGCTATACGAGCTCACCGCCGGGCCTGACATGGAAGTGCTGCGGCGCCGGCTAACTGATTGTGTCGTAGTCCGGTACCGCATCCACTTCAAGCATTACCTAGGGCGCCGCGTCGCAGCGCATCGGCCCCGGCTCCCACCGTATAAACATGCGCACATTCGTATGGATTCCTAGGACACCACGCGGATTTGCTTCTCGTCCAGCCGCTGCTTGAACTCGCGCAGCAGGTGGACGGCGCGAGCGATCCCCGAGGCGGGCATCCCCTCGATCGCCCGGGCTGCGAGGCGCCGCTCCAGGTGCCCGACCCGCAACAGCACCTCCAGCCCGCGCCGTGTGAGCGTGACGCGCACCCCGCGGTCGTCGTCCGGATCGGGAGTGGTCTCGACGAGCCCCTTGGCTTCGAGTCGCTGCACGAACGTCGTGGCGGCGGCGCGCGACACGCCGAGATGCTCCGCCACCTCCTTGGGCCGCGCCCCATCGGGGCCGCCCTGGTCCACCGCGCAGAGGGCCTGGTGCCCGCGATGCGACAGGCCGTGGGAACGGAACGCTCGATCCGCGGAGCGCTCCAGCGCGGCGCGCGCGCCGGCGACGGCGTCGCTGAGCTGGAGAGCGAGCTCGGAGCGGTCGGTCATAAAGTTAACATGTTGACTGTTAATATACTAATCAGATGCCAGACCCACAAGCGGCGCTCAACACGTCTCCGACCAGTCCACCGGGGCAGTCACGCCGCACCCGGCGCACGCGAGCGTGGCGGGCCGTGTTGACGACTTCCTTCCCCTGCCCTCCCAAGGTGGGACGCAGCACTCCCGTCCGCACGACGATACTCCAACGTTCCGGCGGTTCGCGGCGCAGGCTGACGTCGGCCGTGCTCAGACGCACGCGGCGCCCGCGCACGTCCACCTGGATGTGCCCGTCCGCCGACTCCTCCACGATCGGATACCACGCCCCCCGTCGCAGGACGTCCGCCACGTTGTCGGTGCACCGGGCCCAGCCGAGGGTCGCCATGGAGCGTCGTTCCCATGATATCACTTTTCGCTAGATTCCGTTATGCGCGCGCTCGGCCCGATCGTTCGTCTGCAAATCCAGCGCTCGTCGCTCAAGACCGGCGTTTCTGCGCACCGCGTCTACGACCCGGCGCCGCTGCTCGCAGTGCAGCGCCTCGCCGTCGGACCCGACGGGACGTTAGGCCACGATGCCGCCCAGGGCTGGATCGTGGACGTGCACCACCGAGCCCACCCGGACACCAAGAACCCCGACGGGCAGCACGGGATTTCGCTCGGCTTCACGGGACACTACGACGCCATGCGCGACCGGTTCGGCAGCCGGCTCGAGGTCGGCTGCGCCGGCGAAAACATCATCGTGGACGCGCCGCGCCGGTTCAGCTTGGACGACCTGGCGGCCGGCGTTGCGATCCTGGCGCCGGACGGCGCCGAGCTCGTGCGCCTCACGGTGAGCGACGTCGCCCACCCCTGCCGCCCGTTCACCGGGTGGGCGCTCGGCGGGGTGGTCGAGAGCGATGTCCTCAAGGGACACCTGCAGTTTCTGGAAGACGGGATGCGGGGGTTCCTGCTGGCGGGTGAACGGACGGCCGTGGTGTCGGTGGGAGATACGGTGGCAGTACTTTAGGGGACGAGGGAAGAGGGACGGGGGACGAGTGGCGTCGGCAGCCACCCCCGTCCCCCGTCCCTCCTCCCGCGTCTAGCTCAACTCATCCCACGCCATTCCCGCCGTCGTGTGGCAGCGATCGCAGGTCAGCTCGCGCGAGTCTCCCGAGAACGCCTGCCGGTGACGGCAGCGGGGACAGACGGCGTACGTCAGCGGGAAGGGGCGACCCACTCGCTGCAGCTCCCGGGGCTCGCACCGCACCACGCTCCACCGCTCGGGTGGATGGTAACGGATCTCGAGGAATCGCCGATCCACGGGGACGTTGCGGCGGTTCACGTCCAGCACCACAATGTGGCTCGACGAGATGCGAACGACCGGATACCAGGCGCCGCGGCGCAACAAGTGCGCTCCGGTTCGACCGACGCGCGCCCATCCCTTGGCCTGGAGCCGAGTCGGGGTGATGGGACGGGACGGTGTAGAGGGCGTAGTCACGGCTATATGATACACAGAACGGGCCGGGCGGAGTCGTGACACGGGTCACAGGGTCGGCGCCACACCGGACCGTGACGAGTGACCTATCCGCACTCCGAGTAGCCGCACACGTGGCACTTGGCGCACCCCTCGGCGAAGGCCAGCTGTGAGCCGCAGTCGGGGCAGGCGCCGAGGAATTCCTGATCGGGGAGCCGGTCCCGGGCGGCGAGCTCGCCGGCCGACCCGGGGACTACTTCCCGGGCGGGGAGCGCGGGGGCGCCAGGCTCGCCCAGCAGCTCCTGCTGCACCCCCTGCTTCTCGTGCATCCACTTCTCGATGGTGATCCCGATCGCGTCGGGCACGGACGACACCTTCAGCGGCCCGAGGCCGATGGCGCGATCGCTCGAGATGCCTCGCAACTGCCGGTAGATCTCCTTCATTGGGATCCCCGAGCGCAGCGCGAGCGAGATCAGCCGGCCGATCGCTTCGACGTCCGCCATCAGGGCGCCGCCCGCCTTGCCGAGCGAGATGAACATCTCGAAGGGCTGGCCCCGGTCGTCCTCCGTGATCGTGACGTACATCGTACCGAGCGGCGTCTCGATGCGGCGCGTCGTGCCGGTCAGGAGGTCGGGCCGCGAGCGCTTGGCGCGGCGCTGGAGGTTTTCCGCTTCCACGTCGTGCAGCCGGTCGCGCGTGCGCTGCAGCTCGGCTTCGAGCTCCGCGATCCGCCCCAGCGCCTCGGCGAGGGCGCGTTGCCCCCCCTCCCCCTGCGCCTGCACCTGCACCTGCTTCGCCGTGGCCCCGGTGGACAGCACCTGGTTCTCCCGCGACGCGTCCCGGTACACGGTGACGCCTTTGCAGCCTTGAGCGAAGGCGAACCGGTAGATCTGCTCCACGTCCTGCTCGGTCGCTTCGCGCGGGAAGTTGCACGTCTTGGAGATCGCCGAGTCGGTGAACTCCTGGAACGCGGCCTGCATGCGAATGTGCCATTCGGGCGTGACGTCGTGCGCGGTCACGAACACGCGCTGCCACTTTTCGGGCACCTCCGGGAAGTGAATGTGGCCGGCGGCGACGATCTGCTGGATCAGCGGGTCCGAGTGCCAGCCCTCCTGCCGCGCGATGGCCACGAAGTCCTCGTTCACGTCCGGCATGAGGACGCCCGCCTGGTTCCGCATGAAGGCGACCGCGAACAGCGGCTCGATCCCCGACGAGCACCCCGCGATGATCGAGATCGTGCCGGTGGGCGCCACCGTGGTCAGGTTGCAGTTGCGTAACCGGCGCATGGGCCGGATGCGCTCGCCGTCGGGTGCGCGGGCGCAGGTCGCGTCAGGACCCCAGATCGACCCTTGCCATTCCGCGAACACGCCGCGCTGCTCGGCCAGCCGTTCCGACGCGCGCTTCGATTCCTCGTCCACGAACGCCATCAGCTTGCGGCCCAGCTCGACCGCGGCGTCCGAGTTGTACGGGATGCCGAGCCGCACCAGCAAGTCCGCCCAGCCCATGATGCCGAGACCGATGCGGCGAATCCGCTTCGCCAGGCCGTCGATCTCGGGAAGGGGATACCTGTTTGCGTCGATGACGTTGTCGAGGAAGTGGGTGCAGAGCTGCACGGCCGTGCCGAGCCGCTCCCAGTCGACCTCCCCCCCCGCCCCCGTCCCCCCGTTGTTCACGAACAGTCCCACGTTCACCGAGCCGAGGTTGCAGACGTCGTAGGGCAGCAGCGGTTGCTCGCCGCACGGGTTCGTGGCCTCGTAGCTCCCGAGGCGCGGGACGGGATTGTACTGGTTCGCCCGGTCGATGAAGTAGACCCCCGGCTCGCCGGTCTTCCAGGCGCCGTGCACGATCGTGCGGAACACCTCGCGCGCGTCGAGCTGGCCGACCACGCTGCCGCTGCGGGGGTGGATCAGGTCGTAGCTCGCTCCCGTCTCCACGGCCCGCATGAAGGCGTCGGTGACGGCGACCGAGATGTTGAAGTTCGTCACCTGGGTGAGGTCGTCCTTGCAGGTGATGAACTCCAGGATGTCGGGGTGATCCACGCGCAGGATGCCCATGTTGGCGCCGCGGCGCGTGCCCCCCTGCTTCACCACGTCCGTGGACGCGTCGTACAGCTTCATGAACGACACGGGGCCCGACGCCACGCCCATCGTGGACCGCACCACGTCGTTCTGAGGCCGCAGGCGCGAGAACGAGAAGCCCGTGCCGCCGCCCGATTGGTGCACCAGGGCCATAGCGCGCAGGGTATCGTAGATCCCGCTCCGCCCGTTCGACAGGCAATCATCCACCGGCAGCACGAAGCACGCGGACAACTGCCCCAGCGGCCGACCGGCGTTCATCAAGGTGGGGGAATTGGGCATCCACACCCGGGTCGCCATCAGCTCGAAGAACGTCTCGGCGAGCCCTTCCACGGCCTTGTCGGAGGCGCCGTAGGCCTTGTCCGGCGCGGCGATCGTGCGCGCAACGCGCCAGAACAGGTCCTCAGGCCCCTCCACGGGACGGCCGGCATCGTCTTTGACGAGGTAGCGCCGTTCCAGGACGGTGACGGCATTGGGGCTCAGAGCGAGCGAACCCTTGGAGGCGGAAGCAGTCATACGGGCTCATCCCTCACGGCGAGAGCAGCGACCGACAAAAAAACGTGGAGGAGCAAGGTAGGAACGTACGGCAGCTCGGGCAAGACGCGCGAAAACTGCGGCCGGTGCGCGACCTTCAGATATGCACATCACAAACCTGTCCGCGCGAGCGGGAACATTCCGGTGCGGTGCCGCTCCGCCTCCGCCACGTAGTGCTGCCACGTGGATCGGATGCGCGCTCGCAATGCGTCGTCCACCGCCCGCGTCACTCGCGCCGGCACGCCGACCAGCACGGAGCCCGGGGGGACCACGAGCCCTTCGGGCACGACGGCACCCGCCGCCACCACGCTCCCCGTACCGATATGCGCCCGGTTCAAAAGCACGCTGCCCATGCCGATCAGGCAATCGTCATCCACCGTGCAACCGTGGAGAATGACCCCGTGGCCGATCCCTACGCGGCTGCCGACAGTCGTGGGGACGCCTTCGTCAACGTGGATGATGGTGCCGTCCTGGACGTTCGACGCCTCCCCGATCACGATGGGGGCGGTGTCCCCGCGGAGCACGGCCTGATACCAGACACTGGCGCGCGGTCCCAGGGTGACGTCGCCGAGCACCACCGCACCCGGAGCGATAAACGCCGTCAGGTGAATGTTGATTACTGGCTCACCGGCTTGGGCTTGAACAGGGCCTGCACCCATGCTTCCACCGGCTCCCCATTCTTCTGGGCGGGGTTCCAGCGCAGGGTCTTCGCCATGTCGAGCGCCTGGTCGTTGAAGGTCTCGACGTTGGAGCGGTAGAAGAGGCGGGCCTCGATCGTCTCGCCGGAGCTCGAGACGTGGCAGAGGAGGACGGCGTCCCGGGGAATCACCGGGGCGTCGGCCGGCACCGGGATGTACGTCTGAGACAGCGGCAGCGGGCGCGCGTCGAAGCAGAGGTGGTCTTGGTTGTAGGCCGGCCCGTACTGGTCGCAAGGACCACCCCCCCCGTTCGCGTCTCCACCCCCTCCCGCACCCGCGCGAGCCAGCTCCACACTCACGGTCCTCGCGGTGCCTGGGGCGATGACGACCTGACGCTCGAACGTCTCGTACCCGGGCAAGCGCACGGCCAGCTTGTAGACGTTGGGCGCGAGGTCCACCTGGGTCCCCTTGACCGGCTGGCCGTTGAGCGTCACGCTCGCGCCCGCCGGGACGCCTTGGAGTGTGAGCCGGCCCGGAGTGCCGGGTGGCACGCGGTGCGTCGTATCGGCGGTGGGGCCTCCCCCTCCGCTGCCGTCGCTCGGCGGGGGAGCGGTGGTGTCCGCTGCCTGCCCGGTGGTATCGTGAGCGGCGACGGCGGCCGAATCGGGGCGGACAGGGTTTGGGGCGGCGAGCAGCCAGCCCTGCTTGTACGCGTAGAACCCACCGCCGCCCGCGATCGATCCGACGATCAGCAGCCACAGGAGAATGGTCCCGGCGACCGAATGCTTAGCCTGCTCCTCCCGCTCGGCGATGCGCGCACCCAGGCCGCGGGGCAGCGGTGTGGTCGGCGCACCCGTTAGCCGCCCGAGTGAGGGAATGGCTTTGGTGGCGGCGCTCGCCAGGTTCACGGTCGTGAAGCCCCCAGCTCCCTCGAGCCCCAGGACCAGCTCGTCGGCGCTCTGGAACCGGTCGTCGGGCGACTTCGCCATCATCTTGCGGATGACCTCGAACAGCTCGCGCCGGTCGGCCGACTCGAGCGGCGGCGTCGGCACCTCTTCCATGATGTGCTTGTAGCCGATCGAGAACGAGTCTTCGCCGTCGAAGGGGACCTTGCCCGTGAGGCACTGGTACGCGACGACGCCCAGCGAGTAGAGGTCGCTGCGCCCGTCCAGCGCCTGGGCCCGCGCCTGCTCGGGGCTCATGTAGTGCGGGGTGCCGATGGACATCCCGGTCCCCGTGAGCTTGCCGCCCGTGGCCGCTTTGGCGATGCCGAAGTCGGTGACCACGGCGTGGCCGTGCTCGTCGAACATGATGTTGTCGGGCTTGATGTCGCGGTGCACGATCCCGCCCTTGTGCGCGTAGGCGAGGGCGCGGCCCACCTGTGCCAGCACCAGCCGGATCTCCCCCGGCGGAAGCGTGCCGCGCGCGGCGAGCACGGACGACAGGGGCTTGCCGCGCAGGAACTTCATGACGAAGTAGATCACGCGGCCCGATTTGCCGACGCGGTAGATCGGGATGATGTTGGGGTGCTCGAGCTTGGCCGACGTGCGTGCTTCCCGCTGAAACCGCTCTACGAACTCCTTGTCGAAGGCGAGCGAGAACGGAAGGACCTTGATCGCGACGTCGCGCTCGAGCTGCCGCTCGCGGGCCTTGAACACGATGGCCATGCCGCCCCGGCCCAGCTCCTCGACGATGTCGTATTCCTCTTTCAGCTCCTGGCGGACGAGATCGACCTCGGACACCTCCGGCTCGCCCTTGAGCGGCGTCGCCGCCAGGTCGAGGCCACAGGACCGGCAGAACTTACTGGCGTCATCATTTTGTGTGCCGCAACGGGAGCAATACATCCAGAATCCCGGGGGAGTCGCGGAAACTTAGGGGCGGCCGCGCGGCAGTGTCAACAACCGCGCTAGTAGGAAACCACGGCGAACCGTTGGCGCTGCGTCAGCGCGCGCCCGCTGGCCGGATCGCTGATCCGCACACTGAGGACGTATTGCCCGCGCGGCACGTCGCGCAGCTCGAGGCGCCGGTGCACGCGCGTCACCGGCCCGTCGCTCGGGGCGTCGAACCCGAACACCACGGGCGCGCGCGCGCCGCCGCCGAACAGGTGAGCAAGGGCGCCGAACAACGACCGACCGGCCGCGCGCTCGAGCCGCACGACCGTGTGGTACGGCGTCCCGAGCGGCAGCCCGTACACCTCGTAGTACAGCTCGGCGGCGCCGCCCTGCGGGAACTCCTCCAGAGGGTTGAGAAACACCGTGTCCCCGCGATCGCTCCAGACCAAGCCGGAGCCCGCCCGCCCCACGACGAGGTCGCTCACGGCGAAACGCTGACCGGTGAGCGCGTCCACGGCCACAGAATCGCGCGTCACGAGATCGCCCGCGCCGCCGCCCGACTGCTCCACGAGCAGCCGATAGGTGTACCGGCCGGGCGGCAGCGGGGCGGTGAGCTGCCCGGTCAGGTAGGAGCCGGCCGACAGCGGCGCCCGCGCCGCGAACACGCGCGTCGTGTCGAGTCGGGCCACCACCCGCTCGGCGGCGTCCGTGACAATCAGCCGGAACGTCAGCGGATACACCACCCGGCCGTTCGCCGGCAGGGGCGCGAGCCGCTGCCCCGGAATGGCGAAGATCACGTGCAGCGCGGTCCCCGAGGGTCCGGAGTCTCCCACGACGAACTGCGAGGCGATCACGTCCAGCGGCAGGTCGAACGCGCGCCGGTAGCTGTCGGTGCTCGTCCCCACCACGATGCTGCGCTGGCCCACCTCCCGCTCCTCCGCCAGCGCGCCGCTCAGGTTCGCGGTCGTGAGCACGCCCCCGAGCCGGGCGTACAGCGGGCTCAGGTCGGAGCGCGAAGCGAACAGGCCGCTCGCGACGGGGCCCGGGCCGCGTCGCGCCTGGAGGGCAAGGGCCCCGCCCAGCCCCGAGGTCAGCGCGTCGGCGAGACTCTCGACGAGCTTGTAGTCCTGTCCTCCCTTGCGGGCGACGAAATGGAAGATGAGGTCTCGGTCAGGGGGCGGGCGGCGATACAGCCACGACTCGTTCGGCTCGACCGAGTCCGACGCGATATAGCTCGCGCGGCGGTCCGGGGGCCCGTGTCGCAGATAGACAATGCCGCGATCGTCCAGCTCGCTTTGGCCGGTGCGGTACCGCTCCGTGACGTCGTACTGCCGGTGCCGGCTGACGAGTCGGAAGTTGCGCTCCGCGTAGAACCAGCGGCGGTAATGCTCGGCGAGGCGCTCGCCGGGATCGCGCGCCTCGGTGACGTCGCGCCGCTCCCAGAAGGTCGCGAGCCACGCGGCGCGCGCCGGCCCACTGCTCAGCGTGTCGAACCCGGCGCGCTCCGCCGGCGCCGCGATCCAGAGCAGGTCGTCGCGATACAGCGTCACCGCCGCGGGCGTGGCGCTTGCCCGCGCGCCGGCGAAGTAGTCGCGATAGCCCGCGCCCGCCTGCTGCGCGAAGTATTCGGTGCGGGCCTGCTCGAGCAGGCCGATGCCGGAATCGCCGCCGCACGCGAGATACGACCGGAACGCAGCCAGCGCCGAGTCGGCGTCTCCCGCCACACGCTCCACACGGCCACGTGCCAGCTGGACTGCCGGCGTGCGGCCGGCCGGGGAGGCTGCGGCCTCGCGCACTGCGCGCAGCGCCAAGTCGAGGCGCGGCCCGATGCGCTGCGCCAGCGCCGCGCGCGCCAGGTCCACCGTCGCCTCGGCGTACGCCGGATCGGCCTCCGCCGCCTTGGCGAACGCGCGCGCCGCCTTGGACAGGTAATCCTTGTGCAGGATCTGGCGCAGGTTCTCGATCCCGATCACGGAATGCTCGCCGAGCGCCAGCTCCGCCAGGCCGTCGCCATACCAGGGGTAGGGCCAGCCGGGGCGCAAGCTCGCTGCCCACTCGAATTCGCCGGCGGCGTCATCGAAGTGCGACGTGGCAGCGACCTCGCCGAGCCGGTAGGCGATGAAGCCGAGCCGCAGGTGGATCAGCGGGTCGTCGCGGTTGCGTTTCGCGAGGTCGATCGTGGTCGCTTCGAGCCGCCTGAGGGCGACGCTATCCGAGGTCCGCGCGAGCGAGTCACGCAGTGCGTCGAGCGCCGCGCGCTCGCCCGGGTCCTGCGCGCGCAGGGGAGCGACGAGCGCCGCGATCGCCAGGGAGGGGACGGACAGGCACGCACGCAGCATGGCGGTCGCGTTCATTATATCACCGCGCCCCTCTTTCGAGCCGTCCGCTTGTCCAATAGATTGGCAGACCGTCACTTCTGCGCTTTGGAGCACCTCGGTCCGTGACCTGCACGTACTGCGGCCGCGACAACGAAGCGGGCGCCCAGTTCTGCATAGATTGCGGCAAGCCCCTCGGAAAGTCCTCCGGGATCAAGGCGGCCGCGGCCGCGTCGAGCGCCCGTGGGGTCCATCAAGGGGGGCACGAGGCGCTGGGGTCACAGCTGGGCGCCTGTCCTTTCTGCGGGGCCCACGCCAACGGCGGTCTCCCGTTTTGCCCGCACTGCGGACGACGTCTGACCGCCCCGGGCTCGGGGCCGAGCTGCGCGCGCTGCGCCTCGCCCGTCACCCCTGACACGCGCTTTTGCGCCACCTGCGGCGCGCCGGTCACGGAAGCGTCTCAGGGGTTGGTACGCACCTCGCCGTCCGGGCACCGGACTGGCGGCACCATCACTCTGGTGTTGCTGGACGAAACGGGCGCCGTCATGCAGCGATTCGACGGCCGCGGCGCGGAAGTGACGATCGGACGGCAGGAGGGCGATCTCCGCTTCCCCGACGATCCCTTCCTGTCCCCGCTGCACGCCAAGATCTCGTGGGAGCGGGATCGGCTCGTGGTCCGCGACCTGGGCAGCCGCAACGGGACCTGGGTCTACCTGAGCGAGCCCCACCGCCTCGCGGACGGCGACCTCCTCTTGATCGGGTCCCAGGTCATCCGCTTCCGCCGCCTCGGCTATCCGGGGCCGCACGCGCCGGACGCCGACGCGACCAAGCGGATGGGCAGCTTGATCCCGAGCGCCGACATCGCGAGCCTCACACAGCTTCGCTCCGACGGCAGCGCCCGCGACGTCCTCCAACTGTCGCCGGGCCGTGACGTCCAGATCGGCCGGGAGCGGGGGGACTGGACGTTCCCCTACGACCCATCGATGAGCGCGGTCCACGCGACGGTTCGCTCCGAGGATGCGGACTTCGTCGTGATCGACGCCAACAGCCGGAACGGCGTCGCCCTCGCGGCGCGCGGGGACGTCGCCTTGCGCCACGAGTCGCGCGTGCTGGTGGGCGACAAGCTGCTGCGTGTCGAGCTTCCCGACGCATGAAGCTCTGTCCCGTCTGCTCCACCGAGTACCCGGACGACGTGAAGTTCTGCCCGAACGACGGGCAGACCTTGCGGGCGGCGGCGCCCGCCGCCGACCTCGTCGGCCAGGTCGTGGCGGACCGCTACCACGTGCTCAGGAAGCTGGGCGAAGGTGGGATGGGCCAGGTCTACCTGGCCGAGCACGTGAAGATGGGCCGGCGCAGCGCCATCAAGGTGATGAACCCATCGATGGTGCACGACCCCGACGCGGTGTCCCGATTCAACCGTGAGGCCGCGAACGCGAGCCGCATCACGCATCCCAACGTGTGCGCGATCTACGACTTCGGGGAGACGGCGGACGGCACCATCTACCTGGCGATGGAGTTCATCGAGGGCGAGCCGCTGACGAGCCTGCTCGAGCGCGACGGCGCGCTCTCACCGCTCCGCGCCGCACACATCTTCGTTCAGGTGGCCGAGGCGCTCCAGGCCGCCCACGACCTCGGGATCGTGCACCGCGATTTGAAGCCCGACAACATCATGCTCGCGCGCGGACGCGACGGCGGCGACGTGGTGAAGGTGGTGGACTTCGGGATCGCCAAAGCCGTGGGGGGGGGGACGACAGCCAGAAGGACACGAAGACGGGACTCGTCGTCGGGACGCCCGAGTTCATGAGCCCGGAGCAGCTGGCGGGCGACAAGCTCGACGGCCGTAGCGACATCTATTCGCTCGCGCTCGTGCTCTACAAGATGCTCACGGGGAAGCTGCCGTTCGAGGCGACGACGGTGCAGGAGACCATGATCAAGCGGCTCACGGACGACCCGCTCACGCTCGCGGCCGGGCGGCCCGACCGCACCTTCCCCGCGGGGTTGCAGGAGACGCTGGACGCCGCCCTCACCCGCAGTCCCGGCGACCGCTACCAGTCGGCGGCCAAGTTCGCGAACAACGTCGCCGCCGTAGCGGGGTTGGGCCGCGGCGCCGGCGTGGCGAGCCACCTCCCCGCGACGCGGGGGGGCGACGAGGGGAAGACGCAGCTGCTCGACGCGGGTAGCACGGCCAAGATGGCGGCGCCGCGGCCTAGGCCGCCCACAAGGCGCCGGTCGTTCGTGCCGGCGATCGTGGGCGCCGTCGTCCTGGTCGCGGCGGGGGGCGGCTACTTCGCGCTCGGGCGACGCTCCAGCGCGGGTCAGGCCGAAACGACCCAGCCGCCGGCGGCAGCGGACACGGCGCGGCGCGACTCTGCCTCGAGCCGGCGCACCCTCGGCACCCACAACCCACCGGGCGTCGATCCGGCGAAGGCCGGGGGCCTGTTGGACGCCTTGATCGATCGTCCCACCGCGGTGATTCTGGACTCCGCGTACATCGTTTACGAGACCCCGGGCGTCAGCATCAAGGACCGAGCATTCGCCGCGTGCATGTTGGCGCAAGCGTACAGCACGGAGCGCAACGCGGCGAAGGCGCTCGAGTGGGCGAGGACGGGCTTGCGCCTCGACCCCAGCCTGCAGTCGTGCCGGGGAATCGTACAAGGCGTGGAGCCTTAGCCCATGTTCGGACGCGACCGCAAATCCGTTCAAATGGAGGTCTTCGCGAAGACCGACCTGGGCCGCACGCGCGACCACAACGAGGACCGGTTCCTCGTCGCCGACCTCACGCGCGAAGAGGCCTCGCTGCAGCCGCGCGTCCGCGACCACGAGGTGGGCGAGCGTGGCTCACTGCTCGTTGTCGCCGACGGCATGGGCGGCGCCGCCGCGGGCGAGCTCGCGAGCCAGATGGCCGCCGACACGATCTACGCCCAGATGCTCAAGATGTGGGGCGCGGAGCCGGATCGGACGGGCCAGCGGTTCGCCTTCCGTCTCAAAGAAGCGGTGGAGGTGGCGAACAGCTACATCCACGCCTATGCCAAGGCGCATCCCGAGGTGCGCGGCATGGGGACGACCCTGACGGCGGTCGGCGTGTTCGGCGATCATGTCTTCCTCACGCAGGTGGGCGACAGCCGCGCCTACCTCATCCGCAGTAGGACGGCCTACCAGCTGACCAAGGACCAGTCGCTTATGCAGCGCCTGGTGGAGGCGGGCGAGCTCACCGAGGAGGAAGCGGCGCAGAGCGAGCGCCGCAACATCATTCTCCAGGCGCTCGGACCAGACGCCAAGGTGAAGGTCGACCTGACGCACCAGCAGCTGCGCAAGGGCGACGTGCTGGTGCTCTGCTCCGACGGCCTCTCGGGCCAGGTGAGAAAGGAAGAGATCGCCGAAATCGCGGGCGGCGCGACCGATCTCCAGGCGGCCTGCGACAAGCTCATCGCCCTCGCCAACGGGCGCGGCGGCCCGGACAACATCACCGTCATCGTGGCGCGTTTCGGCGGCGACGGCCTCCCCGCGACCGACGCACGCGAAGAGATCGGCCACCAGGTCTACCCCCTGATCGACACCGAGACCAGCACGGAGCCGGTCCCGGTGTATCGCGGGAGCCGGCCGCCGGAGCCCGCCAAGCGCGCCCGCTGGCGCACCATCGTGGCGGTGGTCGGGGTCGGCGTGCTGGTGGGCCTGGCGGTGTACCTGTACGGCATCCTGCGGAGCCCGTGAAGGTCGAGCTTCGGTTTCTGTCCGGCGCGCGTACCGGACAGGTCGAGGTCTTCCGCAAAGCCTACATTGGCCTGGGGCGGCATCCCCTCTCGGACGCTCGCTTCGACGCCGAGCGCGACCTCGACGTCTCCTCTCGCCACGCGGCGATCATCCGACAGGGTGACATGTTCCTGCTCCGGGATCTAGGCAGCAAGAACGGCACCCTCGTCAACGGGCGACCCCTCGCCGGCGATGTCGCCTTGAAGGACGGGGACGTGATCGGCTTCGGCCCCCACGGTCCGACGGTCGCGTTCCACGTGCTCGACGCCGGCGCGAGCGACGACGGGTCCGACAGCGCGCGCGCCTCCGCGGCGCGGCTGGCGTCGATGCGCGACCAGGTCGCAGCCGTCGCCGGCGTGCCCGCCCGCCCCAGCGCGACGGCGCGCATCTCGGCGGAGGTCCAGCGCCAGACCCGGGAGCTGCGGCGAACCACGCAGGTCCTGCTCGTGCTGCTGCTGCTGAGCGCGGGCGGCTTCGGGTGGGTCCAATGGAAGGGCGCGCGCAGCGCCCGCGAGGTCGCGGCGCTCCAGGCGCGGGCCGACAGCCTGAACCGCGCGGCGCAGCAGCTCCTGGGCCGGTTGCAATCCGAGCTGCAGAGCCTGCGCGACGCCGTCCGGGAGTCCGAGGTCGAGGCAGCGCGCCTGCGGAGCGCGCTCGCCGCCGCCGGCTCGAGCGGCGATGCGGCCACCGTCACCCGGCTCCGCGCCGAGCTCGCGTCTGCCGAGGCGCGGCAGCGCGGGATCACGGACGCCGCCACCGTCGACTACCGGGCCATCTCCCATCGCAACGCGGATGCCGTCGCCCTCGTCGAGGTGAGGTTCTCGGACGTCGAAGTGTTCAGCGGCACCGCTTTCGCCGTGGATTCGCAAGGGACCCTCATCACCAACAAGCACGTGCTCGCAGGCGAGGACGGGGCGCGCCGGCCGCTCGACATCGCCGTCAAGTTCTCGGGCAGCACGCAGTGGTTCAGGGGACGGATGATCGGCGTCGCGGACGCCGCTGACATCGGCGTGCTGAAGGTGGACATCCGCGGCGGTACCCCCAGGGTGCTCGGGCTCGCACCCGGCGCAGCAGCGCCGCAACGAGGCGACCCCGTGGCCATCATCGGATACCCGCTGGGGGAAGACTTGCCGATGGAGCGCCGCGGCCAAAGCGCCATCGCCGACCCGACCCTCACCGTGGGGACCGTGAGCAAGGTGCTGCCCGACGTCATGCAGGTGGATGGCTATGGCGCTCCCGGCTCGTCCGGGAGTCCGATCTTCGGCCGCGACGGCCGCGTGGTCGGTGTGCTGTACGGCGGTGAGCGGGAGTCGCAGGGCCGGATCGTTTACGCAGTCCCGGCCGGACGGGTGGCCGAGTATCTGAGGCAGCTCAGGATGATTCAGTAGGGGACGAGGGACGGGGGACGGGGGACGGGGGACGAGTGGCCCTCGAGGACTCGTGCCGCGTCAATGCATTCTGCCGAGCACCCATCTCGCTGCCGCTCGCTGCATCAGCGCCTGCCCGTGCCAGGCACAGAGGACAGGAGCGCTCCCTGGGATCTGCGCCGCGAGACGCGGGTGGGCAAACAGGATGACGAGAGCGGCTCCAGGAGCAAGCCGGCCGAGCGCGCGGAGCGAGCGCGCCCCGAGATTGGCCCGACCCTTCCACGACCGGGGCTCGGCGTAAATCAACACGACCCCTTTCCCCCTGCCCGCTTCCCCTTTCCCGACTCCGACTCCCCCCGCACGCAACGTCTGGTGGAAGACGTCCCGCGGCCCGACGACGTACGGACCGCCCACGTCGTCATCCACAATCGACACGGCGAGTGGCGACCGGGCCACGCGTGGCTCGCCGCGAACCAGGTGGACCACGCGGTCCGCCAGCTGATCCGCGAACGCCGCGTGCCCCGCGAAGTCGGGCTCTCCCTGGTCCGGGCCGCGCTCCCAGGCGGCCGCCGCCTGCTCGCAGCGCGCCAGCGCCTCGTCGGCGCGGGCCGTGGGGATGACGTCGCCAACCGCGCGGTCCAGCGCCCGGACCACCGAGGCGAAGTCCTCCGGATAGAGCAGCGCATCGCAGCCTGCGGCCACGGCGGTCGCCGTCGCAGGCGCTTCGCGCTCACTCGCCGTCGCTCCCGCCATGATGAGGGCATCCGTCACGACGAGGCCCGGGAAGGCGAGCCGGTCGCGCAGGTAACCGAGAATCACCGGCGAGAAGGTCGCGGCGCGTCCGCTCGCGTCCCAGCCGGGGTAGGCGACAAACGCGCCCATCACACTGCCCACGCCGGCCTGCACGGCCGACTGAAATGGGACCAGGTCCGCCTGCTCGAGCTCGGACAGCGGTGCCACCACGCGCGGCAGCGTCGCGTGCGAGTCCTGGAGCGTGCGGCCGTGCCCCGGGTAATGCTTGGCGCACGCCAGCACGCCGTGCTCCTGGCAGGCCCGGATCCAGGCCGCGGCGTGCGCGCTGACCGTCGCCGGATCGGCGCCGAATGAGCGCGTCTGGACGATAGGGTTGTCGGGCTCGATGTCGAGGTCGCAGACCGGGGCGAAGGCCCAGTTGACCCCGACGGAGCGGGCTTCCGCCCCGGTGATCAGACCCGCCGTGCTCGTGCTCTCCGCGTCGCCGAGCGCGCCGAGCGCGGCGGGCGGGGGCAGCTCGGTGAGCCCGGCGATCTGTTGCGCGGGCCCGCGCTCCAGGTCCGCACCGATCAGTAAGGGGCGGCCGGCGCGGCGACGCAGCTCCGCCGTCAGCGCGGCGACCGACTCGCGGTTGCCGCTGAACAGGATGAACCCCCCCACGCCCGCGGCGAGCGCGGCCTCGATCTTGGCGCGTTCGTGCGCGAACCCGCCGTGCGCGGGGCGCGACCGCAGTGATGGAAAGACCAGCCGGGCGAGCGACGCGCTCACGCCGGTGTCACGTGACCCAGCACGCGCGGGCCCCTGGCCCCGGTCGCACCGGGCAGGTTGGCCGGCTTTCCGCTCAGGGTGAGGTAACCCAGAAACGCGAAGACCAACGCCTCCTTTGCCTCCCCGTCGAAGAACAACCGGTCGAAGAGGACGACCGGATGCGGCTGGACACGGGCGGCCAGCTGCTCCACGAGCGCCGGGTTGCGCGCCCCGCCCCCCGAGATCACGACCTCGTCGGCGGCGCCGGCAGGGATCCACCGCTCGATGGCGCGACCGACCGCTTCCGCACTCAGTGCGGTCGCGGTCGCGATCGCGTCGTTGTCCGACCCACCCGCCTCTCGCACCAGCTCGATGAGCCGCTCGGCGAACTCCAAGCCGAAGCGCTCCCGTCCCGTGCTCTTGGGAGGCGAGGCCGTGAAATAGGGGTCGCCGAGCAGGGTCTCGAGCGCGCGCGGCAGCGGCCGGCCTCGGCGGGCGCGCTCGCCGTCGCGGTCGAATGGGAGGTCAGGATCGAGGCGACGCGTGACCGCGTCGATCACAGCCACGCCGGGTCCTGTGTCGAAGGCGATCGCACCGGCCGTCACGCCGCGGCGCGGTACCCACGTGACGTTGGCCATGCCGCCCAGGTTCAAGAGCAGTCGTCCGCGCTCGGGATGCCCGAACAGCATCACGTCGGCGAGCGGGACCAGCGGGGCCCCCTGCCCGCCCGCCGCCACGTCGCGGGCGCGGAAGTCGCTCACCACGCGCACGCCAATGCGCTCCGCCAGCACCGCGGGGTCGCCGAGCTGCAGCGTGGCGCGGCCCGGCTCATGCCACACGGTCTGGCCGTGGCAGGCGACGAACCCGAGGTCGCGGGGTGTCACCTTCGCGTCGGCGAGCAGCTGCAACACGGCGCCCGCGAACCGCTCCCCCAGGGCGACGTGCAGCAGGGCCAGGTCGCGGGCGCCGCCCCGCGCGATCGCGTCCACGATCTGGCCGCGCTCCGTGGCGCTGTAGGGCTCCTGCCGGAAGGCCACGAGCTGGGCATCGAGCGGGGTGTCGCTCAGCGTCACGAGGGCGGTCGCCACGCCGTCGAGGGAAGTCCCCGACATGACGCCGACGCCGAGTGTCGCGCTCACCCGACCGGCGGCGGATCGCCGATCGCCCGGCGGACCAGGCCTCCCGCCGCCGCGAGCGCCCGCCCCGCCTCCTCCCGCCCCACGCCGAGCCGCGCCATGACGATGGCGAGCTTCACGCTCCCTCCGGCTGCCTCGATCGCCGCGCGGGCCGCTCCCCGGTCCACGGCGCAGCACTCCATGACGATCCGCTCGCCCCGGTCGCGCAGCTTGGCGCTCGTCGCGGTCAGGTCGATCATCAGATTCCCGTACACCTTGCCGAGCCGGATCATCGCTCCCGTGGTGATGCTGTTCAGCACCAGCTTGGTCGCGGTCCCGGCCTTCATGCGCGTGGAGCCGGTGACGACCTCGGGCCCGACCCGCGGCAGGATCACGACATCGCACGTGTCCGCGAGCAGCTGTGGCGGGTCGGTGCACGAGACGAGACCGGTCGTCGCTCCCAGCGTCTGGGCGCGCCCCAGCGCAGCCCGAACGAACGGCGTCGTGCCGCTCGCCGCGATGCCCAGCACGAAGTCCGCGGCGGTCACGCCGGCCTGGTCGATCGCGGCCGCAGCCGCGTTGACGTCGTCTTCCGCGCCCTCCACGCTCTTCACGAGCGCCGGGTAGCCCCCGGCGATGATTCCGACGACCATGCCTGGCGGCGTCCCGAACGTAGGGGGGCACTCGCTCGCATCGAGGACGCCCAACCGGCCCGACGTTCCCGCACCGGCGTAGAGCAGGCGGCCGCCGCGCGCGAACGCCGCGACGGCGAGGTCGATCGCGCGCGCGATGTGCTCCCGCACCGCGCGCAGCGCGGGGGCGACGAGCGCATCCTCCGCGTTGATCAGATCGACGATCTCGAGGCTCGACGCGACGTCGATGCGCCCCGTCCGGGGATTGCGCTGCTCGGTGAGACGGGGATCCTGGAAGTCGGAAGCGCTCATGGGGGCGATGGGCCCCAACTTAGGCGTTGACCGCGAGTCGGGTCAACGTGCACAATTGGGCATGCGCATACCGCTCCTGATCGGTCTGGTATTGCTCACCGCCTGTTCGGGGAGTGCGAGGGCGCCAACCGTAGTCCCGGCGGCGCCGCCCGCCGGTGGCGCCGTGCTCCCACCCGCCCCGACGCTCCCGGAAGCGCCCGCACCGAGTGCCGCCGCGCCCAGCCCGGCGCTCGTCGCCCCGGCCTGGCCGCTCGCGGAGCGGGTGAGCCCGGTGGCGGCGGAGCACGCCATCGTCGTCTCGTCGCACCGGATCGCGAGCGAGGTTGGAGTGGACGTGCTGCGCCGTGGGGGCAACGCGGTTGACGCCGCGGTCGCAGTGGGCTTCGCACTCGCCGTCGTACATCCGGTCGCGGGGAACATCGGCGGCGGCGGGTTCATGGTGATCCGCATGCGGGACGGGATCGTGCGCGCGCTCGACTACCGCGAGGCTGCCCCCGCGCGCGCCACCGCGGCCATGTACGTGGACTCGACCGGCAACGCCTTGGCTTCCTCGATCACGGGTCATCTCTCGGTGGGCGTGCCGGGGAGCGTCGCGGGGATGTTCGAAGCGCACCACACGCTCGGGCGGCTGCCATGGAAGGACCTCGTCGCGCCCGCGATCCAGCTAGCGCGCGACGGCTTCCTGCTGGATCCCGTGCGCAGCCGTCAGATCGAGCGCGAGGCCGACCGGCTCGCGCTGTTTCCCGCCTCCCGCGCCCAGTTCCTGGTGGACAGCGCCGCCCCGTCCCCGGGCACCAGATTCAGGCAGCCGGATCTCGCCCGCACGCTCCAACTGATCGCGGACAGCGGGCCCAGCGTGTTCTACCGCGGCCAGGTCGCGGATTTGCTCGTCCAGGAGATACGGCGCGGCCGTGGTCTCGTCACCAAGGAGGACCTGGCGGGCTACCGCGTCAAGTGGCGTGCTCCGATCGAGATCGCGTACCGCGGGTACACGGTGTACACGATGCCGCCGCCCTCGGGCGGCGGCGTGACGCTCGCGGAGATCCTCAACGTGATGGAGGGCTACGCGCCCACCCCTCCGTTCGGGAGCGCCACGCTCATGCATCTCCAGGCGGAGGCGATGCGCCGCGCCTATGCCGACCGGAACGCCTACCTGGGCGACCCTGACTTCGTGCACATGCCGCTCGAGCGGCTGCTCAGCAAGTCCTACGCGGCGGAGCTGAGGGGTGGGATCGACGCCCGCCACGCGACGCCGCCCGTTCCCGCGGCCGCCGGCCCTCGGGTGGAGGGAACGGAGACGACGCACTATTCGGTGGTGGACGCGGACGGCGACGCCGTGTCGTGCACCACGACGCTGAACAACGACTTCGGCAGCGCGGTCACGGTCACGGGGGCCGGGTTCCTGTTGAACGACGAGATGGACGACTTCACGTCGGCGCCTGGCAGGCCGAACCTGTTCGGGTTGGTGCAGGGCGCGGCGAACGCGATCGCGCCGGGAAAGCGCATGCTTTCAGCGATGACCCCGTCGATCGTGCTCGACCCCGGCGGTCGTCTCTTCATGGTACTCGGCTCCCCGGGAGGCTCGCGCATCCCGACCGCCGTGTATCAGGTGTTGAGCGACGTGATCGATCAGGGTATGCCGCTCCCCGCTGCCATCGCGGCGCCCCGGCTCCATCACCAGGGGCTGCCCGACACCGTCTACCTCGAGCGTGACGGGTTCATGCAGGAGTCCGTCGACTCGCTCTCAGCGATGGGCCACCAGGTCTCCGTGTGGAACTACAAGACGGAGGTCAATGCCGTCCAGCGGACAGACGGCGGGTGGGTCGGCGTCGCCGATCCGCGGCGGGGCGGCGGCGCGGCGAGCTATTGAGCAGCGGGGCGGTAAGGGGCGGTAGGAGGCGGTAGGTTACCGCCCCTTACCGCGCCCGTCCGCCCCGTTGTCTACTCAGCGCGCGCTGACCGTGAGCGGCTGCGCCAGCTTTACGCGCATGCCCGCTCCTTTGGGCAGTACGATGTCCACGTCCCGCGAGCGCGCGGCGGCCGCTGCGCCAGCTGCCGCACCCGCGACACCGCCGATCACCGCCCCCTTGGCGTTCTTGCCGAAGAGCTTCCCTGCGATGGCGCCGATCGCGGCGCCACCGCCGACCTTGGCTGCATCAGCCCCGGTCACGCCGCGGCCCTGCATCACGCTGTCCTTGGACTCGACCGTCCCGGATACCGCATAACTCTTCCCGTGCACCGTCACGCTCGTGACGCTCAGCTCGAGACGGCCCGTGGCGCGCGGATTGGGAGCGGGCTCGGCCGCCACGATCGTTCCCGACACGTTCGACCCGGCCGGGATCACGACGTGGCCCGCGGCGTTCCGGACGTCCTGGCTCACCGTGGCCGTGAACGTGTCACCCGCCTTCGCCGAGCGCGTGGTGATGCTGTCGTTCACACTGGCGGAAACATGCGTCCCCGCGGAGAGCGTGAACGACGTCGGGGCAGGGGGCTTGGGCGGCTCCTTTTTCTTCTCAGGCGCCTTGTCAGGGGGCGCCGGCACGTCCTTCATCGCCGCCGTGGATTCCGTGGGAGCGAGGGTCAGATTCCGCGCCGTGCTGTCGGCCGATTGATTCGCCTGCTCGCCCTTCGCGCAGCCGAACAACGCCGCCGTCGCGACCGCGGCGGCGAGTCGCATCCACACCTTGGCGTCCATCTTCATGGTGTCACCTCTCCAGGAGGAGCAGCTGGGGTGTAAAGTATAGCGCATCCGCCTCCAGAGTTCCTTCCATCTATAACCGGCGCTTCAGGAACTCAGGGGTAAGCCCCTGCAGCCAGCCCGCGATCAGCGTGAACCGGTCGGTGAGCAGCAGCAGCCCGAGGAGGATCAGCAGGATCCCCGTGATCCGCTCCACCCAGGCCAGGTAGGGCCGAAACCGCCGGAACCACACGAGGAACCGGTCGAGCAGCAGCGCCGTGACCACGAAGGGAATGGCGAGTCCCAGGGAGTAGACGGCGAGCAAGACCGAGCCGTGTGCCACGCTCGCCTGCGCAGCCGCCAGCGTCAGGATGGCGCCCAGGATCGGCCCGATGCAGGGGGTCCAGGCCGCGCCAAAGGTCATGCCCACGAAGGTCGACCCCACGTATCCGAGCGGCTTGCGCGCGAGCTGCAGCTTCCGCTCGCGCATCAGGAATCCGGGTCGCAGGACGCCCAGGAGATAGAGGCCGAACAGGACCACGACGATCCCGCCGACGCGAGCCAGCCACACCTGCGACTGGAGCAGCAGCACGCCCAGCGCGGATGCCGTCGCGCCGAGCGCGACGAAGATGATGGAGAATCCCGCGACGAACCAGAGCGCGTGCACCAGCGCCGTGCCGCGCCGCACGTCGAGCTCCTCGAGGGTCAAGCCGGTGAGAAACCCGACGTAGCTCGGGATCAGCGGCAGCACGCACGGCGACAGGAAGCTCAGGAGCCCCGCCGTGAAGGCCACCGCGAACGTCAGCCGCAGAAGCACACCGCGGACACAACCGTCGTCCAGCGGCCGTCGTCCGCGCACTCGGCCGTGGACGTCACGTTCATGGTCCGCACGATCTCGCCCGAGAGCATCCACTGCTCGCGACGCTGATCCCAGGCCTGCTCGGAATCGAACGGCACGCCGAGCACCGTGGCGAGCATCGACGCGGCGAGGTCCTCCGCGTAATCGCCCGCGGCCACAGATGTAGCCGTGATGGCTCACGTCCGCGGGCATGGCGACCCCGATGGATGCCGCGACCAGCCGGCTCGGCTCGTTGGTGGACGACTCGGCGATCACGGCGAACACCACCTGCCCCGGTTGGAGCATGGAGAGCCCCTCTTCGCGATCGACCAGCTCGCAGTGAGGCGGGAAGATCGAGCTCACCCGCACGAGATTGAAGTTCGCGAGATGCGCGTCGCGCAGCGCCATCTCGAAACTCGTGAGCTTCTCCTTGTGCCGGCCGACGCCCTTGGTCAGAAACGCCTTGGTCGGCACGAACAATCGTGACTCGATCAACCTGGCTCCCTCGCCTCGATTAAGAGTTCGCTTCGCCGTCGAACCACACCGACCGGTCGGCGGCCACCGGGGGCTCCGAATCGCCGGTGCGATCGGCTGCAGCCTGCAGGACCTGCGCCAGCACTTCCGCGGGAGACAGCGCCACTTCCTCGACCTCCACCTTCGAGCGCCCGCGCTCCTTGCCGCGGACGATGAGCATGTAGCGCGCCGTGTAGACGCGCAACCGCCCTTCCCCACCCGGGACTGACCGCGTGACTACCGCCGTCCCCCACTCGCGCCCCTCGCGCTTGAGCGGCCGGAACAGATAGATCGTCTCGATCTCCGCCGGCGGCACCGCCCGGGCGACGGCCGCCGCCAGCTCGGACCAGCCCGGGCCCCGCCCGATCCCTACCGGCTGACCGAAGCGGGCGTCTGCGCCTGCTCCCATCGCTCCACGTAGAAGCGCAGGACGTGCATGAAGTCCTGGGCGTTGGTGACGACGCCGTACGCCTGATGGGTCCCCCGGTCGCGCAGCTTGGTCACGATGAACTCCGTCTGATCGACGCAGATCGTCGTCAGCGGGCGCAGCTCCTGCCCGGGGCCGTCCACGAACGCCGGGAGCATGTTCCCCACGGCGATGGCGTGGAGCGCCGTCGCGACGAACACCGCGAACGTGGCCTGCGTCGTATAGACTCGCATCGCATCCTGCGCCTGCTGCGTGTCGGTGATGACCTCAGGCAGTGGCCCGTCGTCACGGATCGAGCCTGCCAGGACGAAGGGCACCCGCTGGGTCACGAGCGCGTGCATGATACCCTCGGTGACGAGCCCTTGCTCGACCGCCGCCGCGATCGAGCCCACGCGCCGCACGGCGTTGATCGCCCGCATGTGGAGCGCGTGCCCCCCCTCCACGCCCTCGCCGGAGCTCGACATCCCGAGCGTGGTGCCGAAGATCGCCGCCTCGAGATCGTGCACCGCGACCGCGTTGCCGCCCAGCAGCGCGCCCACATAGCCGTTGCGGATGAACCAGATCATGTCCTGGCGCGCGCGGGCATGCACCAGCGCCGGCCCGATCACCCATACGATCTTGCCGCCGCGCTGCTTCTCCTCGCCCAGGAGCTGCGCCAGGACCGCGTAATCGACGGGTCGCTCGCGCGACACTTCGGTTTGCATGAACCCGAACTCGTTCGCGCTGTGGCGACCGCCCAGAAACCCTTCGGCGTGGACGTAGATGCCGCCGCTCCCGTCTTCGGTCGAGCCGACGGCCACGAGCCCGCCCTTCGGGACCTTGCGCGGCTCGGTGACGACGAGGTCGCCGTGGCGGTCCCGAAGCACGACGCAGTCCATGCGGGGGAGGCGCGGCCGCCGCCACACGCCCGTCACCTTCAGATAGGTCGGGAGGTTCGTCGTCGAAAAAAACCCGTCGGGGAGGACTCCGTCCGCAGGAGCGGGCTCGAACCGCGCGTCGGGGGCCTTCGAGAGGGGCGGCGCCTCGAAGTTGGGTGGTCGGTACTGGAAGCGGGCGCTCATCACGGACGCCAAAGTTACCCGCGCGCAAAGGCCGCACGCAACGTCCGCGCGTCACAGCACGGCGACAGGATCGCGATCCACGATCACACCGCCGCGCCCGCCTCCGCCCGGACCTCGCCCCCACGCGCGCACCACCCGGCCGACGGCTCGCCGCTCCGCTGACTTGACCAGCACGTGCCAGCGCCACCGGCCCTTCAGCCGCGGGATCGGGCACGGCGCCGGCCCGAGCACGGTGAGCGCATCCCCCAGGCGCTCCGCGCTGGCGCGCCGCAACCACGCGGCCACCCGCTCCGCCGCGCGCGCCGCGACGTCGGCATCCACGGCGGCCACGACGAAGCGCGCCAGACCGGTGTGCGGCGGATACACGGGGTGCGGCGCTGCCCGCAGCGGCAGCTCGACGGCGGCAAAGCGCCGCACCGAGTGCTCCCGCGCGGCCTGGATCGCGTGGTGGTCGGGTGCCCGCGTCTGGACGAACACCCGCCCCCCTTTCGGCCCCCGCCCGGCGCGCCCTGCTACTTGAGCCACGAGCTGAAACGTGCGCTCCCCGGCGCGAAAGTCGGGGAGGTGCAGGCCGGTATCGGCGTCCACCACCCCGACCACGGTGACGCCCGGGAAGTCCAGACCTTTGGCGATCATCTGCGTGCCCAGGAGCACGTCCACTTCGCGGCGGGCGACGCGCTCGAGGATGCGATGATGCGCCCATTTCGTGCTCGTGGTGTCCAGGTCCATCCGGGCGATCCGGGCCGCGGGAAACCGCCGCGCCACGAAATGCTCGAGCTGCTGCGTGCCGATCCCGCGCATCCGCTGGAAGGCGTGCCCGCACACGCCGCACGCCGTCGGCACCGGCTCTGCGTGCGCGCAGTAGTGACAGCGCAGCGCTGCGGGCGCCTGGTGCACCGTGAGAGCGATCGCACAGTGGGAGCACTCCCGCACGTCGCCGCACGCCGGGCACTGGAGATAGGTGGCGAACCCGCGCCGGTTGAGGAGCAGGATGACCTGATCGCCCTGGGCGAGGGCGTCGCGCACGGCTGTGTCCAGCGCCTCGCTCCAGGGAAGGCCCCGCGCTTCCGCGACGCGCGGCGCGCTCCGCAGGTCCACGATCTCGACCGGTGGAAGGGGCCGCGCTCCCACGCGCTCAGGGAGAGACAACAGCCGCACGACCCCCTCGTCCACGAGGTGCAGGGTTTCGAGTGACGGCGTCGCGCTACCGAGCAGGAGGCGCGCGCCCTCGAGCTGAGCCCGCACGCGCGCCACGTCGCGCGCATGATAGCGGGGCGCCGTGCCCTGCTTGTAGCTGGCTTCGTGCTCCTCGTCCACGACGATCACGCCGAGCCGGGGAATCGGGGCGAACACCGCAGACCGCGGCCCTACCGCCACGCGGCGCTCCCCGCGCCGCAGCGCGCGCCAGGCGTCCGCCCGCTCGCCTTCGGACAGACCGGAATGGAGCACCGCCACCTGGTCACCGAACACGCCGCGCACCCGGGCGACGGTTTGCGGCGTCAGCGCGATCTCGGGGACGAGCAGGATGGCGCCCTGGCCACTGGCGACGAGACGCCGCATGACCTCGAGGTATACGAGCGTCTTCCCCGACCCCGTCACGCCATGGATCAGCACGGGGACGTCGGTCGGCGTGGCGGCGATCGCCTCCACGACGCGCCCCTGATCGGGGGTGAGGACGGGTGGCGGGGGCGACGACAACCCGGTGAAGGGGTCGCGCTGCTGCACCATGACCTCGAAGCGGGCGAGGCCCTGGGTCACGAGCCCGGCCAGCACGGCGGGCGACAGCCCGAGCTGCGTCACGAGGTGCCGCACGGGAGCCGATCCCCCCAACGACTCGACGGCCTCATAGGCGACGCGCCGTCGGGCCGAGCGCTTGAACGCGCGCTCGCGCTCGAGCAGCGAGGGCAGGCCCCGCGTGAGCGTCAGCACGCGCTCGCCCGTCTCGCGCGGCCCCGCCGGCCGCGCCGCCTGCCACAGCGGACCGGGGAGGAGGGCGCGCAGCGCGAGGCCCAAGGGAGAGCCGTAGTAATCGGCGATCCAGCGCGCCAGGCGCAGCAGCTCCGGGGTGAGCGCGGGCTCGGCGTCGGGCGTCGCCAGCACATCCCTCAAATCCCGGCCGGGCTCAGGCGCGATCAATGCGGCGACCACCCCGATCATCCGCAGCCGCCGGACGGGCACGATCACACGGGCGCCCGGCACCGCGTGCGCGGCGAGGCCATCGGGAATGCGGTACGTGTAAGGGCGAGCGACCGGGAGGGGGAGAATGACCTCGGCGGCGGGCGGTGGACCGCTCATCGCCGCTCGACGCCCAGACCCGGCGCGGTCGGCAGCGCGATCTGCCCGCCTTCGATCGTGGCGCCGACGAAGGGATCGTTCGCTGTCAGTGCCGCGCCGTCCAGGTCCGCAGCGTCGAGCAGAGGTGTGAAGTGCGCGGCGGCCGTGATTCCAAGCGACGACTCGATCATGCAGCCCACCATCACCAGCATCCCGTACGCTCGGGCGACGGCGATCATGCGCAGCGCCTCGCGCAGCGAGCCGCACTTCGCAAGCTTGATGTTGATCCCGTCCGCGGCGGCCGCGACGCGCGGAATGTCGCTCGCCACGATACAGCTCTCGTCGACCACGATCGGCAGCACCGCCTGACGCCGCAGCGCCGCCAGTCCCTCGAGATCAGCGGGGGCCAGGGGCTGTTCCAGGAACTCCACGCCGAACTCACGCAGGCGGGGCAGCATCGCGAGCGCCCGCTCGCGCGTCCACCCGGCGTTCGCGTCCACGCGGATCGGCTTGTCGGTGGCGTCGCGGATCGTCCGCAGAATCTCCTCGTCGCGCTCGGTGCCGAGCTTGATCTTGAGGATCGGATACGGGGCGGCCTCGGCCACCTTCTGGCGCATCCGCTCGGGCGTATCGAGCCCGATCGTGAACGACGAGCGCGGTGCGCGCGTCGGATCGAGCCCCCAGAGCCGCCACAGGGGCTGCCCCAGGCGCTTCCCGACCAGGTCGTGCAGCGCCGCCGAGAGCGCGGAGCGCGCCGCGGCGCTGTTCGGCGCCGCCTGCGCAAAGCGCGCTTCGGCGTGCTCCAGGTTGAACGGATCGGCGGGAAGGTACGGCTCCAGCTTGCTCAGGGCCGCGAGGACGGTGTCGGCGGTCTCACCGTAGTACGCAGAGGGATCCGCCTCACCCCATCCTTCCACGCCGTCGCGGTCGGTGAGGCGAACCCACACGACGCGATAGTCGCTCGAGCCGCCGCGGGCGATGACGAACGGATGGCGCGTCGTGAGCGCGATGACCTGCGTGGCCAATGTCAGGGGCATGCCGAAGTATCCCGCCTCTCGCCTGAATCAGGCAAGCGCGCGCACGTGCGCGCGTGCTCCTGCCGCGAGCAGCTCCAGACTGTAGCCTCCCTCGAGCACGCCGACCACGGGAGCGGGCGCCACGCGGTCGCGCAACGCCGTGGTCCACGCGGCCATGTCTGCGGGCGCGAGGGTGAATCCGCCCAGCGGGTCCCCGGCCAGCGAATCGAAGCCGGCGGACACGAGCAGGAGATCGGGACGCCAGCCCTCGAGCGCCGCGTCCACTGCAGTGAGGAGATCGCGCACGTACACCTCGCGCGGCAGCCCCGGAGGGCGCGGTACGTTGAACACGTTGCCGACGCCGCGCTCGTCGGCCGCGCCGGTCCCCGGGTACCAGGGATACTGATGCAGGGACACGTAGCGGACCGACGGGTCGTCCTGCACGAGCGCCTGCGTCCCGTTGCCGTGATGCACGTCCCAATCGACGATCAGCACCCGGGCTCGGCCGAGCCGTTGGGCGTGGCGTGCCGCGATGACGACGTTGTTGAGGAGACAGAAACCCATCGCGCGCGCGGCGAGGGCGTGGTGCCCGGGAGGGCGGGTGGCGCCGAAGGCGGAACCTCGCTCGAGCCCCCGCTCCACCGCCGCCAGCGCCACCCCCGCCGCGGCGAGCGCGCTCTCCCAGCTGTGGCCGCCCATGACCGTGTCGGCGTCCAGCACGCCGCCGCCTCGAGCCCCCAGCTGCTCGAGCAGGTCCAGGTATTGCGCCGGATGGACCCGGGCCAGCGCCTCCCGCTGGGCCGGCTGCGCTTCACACCAGTCGATTGATCCCTCGAGCTCCGCAGCACGGAGCGCCTGGAGCACCGCCTCGATCCGCTCGGGACGCTCGGGGTGCCCCGCCCCCGCGTCATGCAGCCGGCACGCGGGGTGCCAAACGACCGTGGTGGTCACTCAGTCATTCGGGTGGCGGCCAGCCAACAGCTCCCGAATCGACTCCACTTCGCGGCGCATCTCCCGCCGGGCGGCGTCCAGCTCGGCGAGGATACGCCGGTAGCGGCGCCACGCGAGCACGACGAGCACCGCGCCGACGGCGCACACGCCGCCCGCGACCGTGAGCGGGGGCCGGCCCCAGGCGATTCCGCCGTAGGCCAAGAGCAGTGCGTCGAGGGAGAGGAACCCCACCGCGGCGGTCGTCCACGTGCGACTGGGCGGCCTCATCGCACCGGCCGGCGCCGCGCCGGCAGAATAATGAAGGGGGCGTTGGGGCCCGCCCCCAGCTCCGCGAGCGTTGCGGACTCGTCCAAGAGCGGTGCACCACGGAACTTGACCACGTATTCGTCCCACGGCAGCGCGGCGCGCTTCAAGGCGCGCGTCAGGGCTTCGCGCTTGAGCTGGGCGACGGTCGTTCGAGGCTCCACCGCGATCACCACCTGGTCCCACACGTCGGTCACCATCACTCGAACCGCGAAGCGCTCCGATACGGCGGTCATGCGACCTCCACCCCTGACTCGAGCGGCAGCGTCGAAAGGAAGCGGTCCACGGCCTGATCGAAGAACAGCGTGGAGGCGCGGACCTGACTCTTGCCTGCGGCGCCCTCGAGCAGCCGCGCGCTGATCGCGAGCTCCTCCCCGCCCTGCCCCCGCAGCACCACGAACTGTGGGCCCTCCTTCTCCACGAACGCGCTCGCGTTGGGCACGCGCTCGGCGAAGAATGCCTTGGCGCGCGCGAGGATCTCGGGCGGCGGAAGGCTGACGGTGGCGGTATGCGTCATAGCGAGGTGAAAGGTAGAGGCAAGACTCAAGCAGATCGAGGTGCAGGTCAGGTCGAAGTAAGCAGCTCGAGGAGCCGGCGCTCCACTTCCGAGTTGGGCACGGCGTCGGCGCCGGCGTCGCGGGCCGCCCGTAACAGGTCGGCCCGCACGTGCGCTCCGTAGGCGAGCACGCGAGTCCCTCCCGCCACCCAACCCCGGATGCGGTCCACCGCATCGGGCGCGTCCGCACTCACCACCGCGAGGTCGCACGCACTCGAGTCGTTGACCAGCGCGCTGCCCTGCGCCGTGACGACGGCGGCGAGCTTGGCGCGGAACACGAGGTCCCGCGCGGCGAGGAAGACGCGGCTAGCCAGGGAGGGCCTCCACGGGCGCGGCGCGCTGCTCGGCGCTCGCGCGCCGCCAGATATCGAAGAGGGACGGACGACGGGGGATCACGAGAACCGCCTCGCCCGCCGGTGGCGTCAACAGTCCCTCGAGCACGAGAAACAGCGGTGGCCGCGCGTCGGCGCCCGCGGCTACCCGGTAGCGCCGTCCGTGCCACTGGACTTCGTACCCGTCCCCCGTCCCTCGTCCCCCGTCCCACTCGAGGAATACGTCGTCGTCGACCTTATACACGCCCGGTGCCACCTGCTCGCCCGATTGGTAGAAGGCGGGATCGAACCGCTCCCCATCCCGCCGCGCGAAGTTCTGCTCCGCGGCCCAATCGTAGGCCTCGAGCGCCGCGACGTTGGCGCGCCACTCGAGGTGATGGCGGAGCTCGTGCGACAAGGTGTCCCGCGCCTCGCGCCGCCAGTCGAAGTCGCCCTCATCGAGGCGAGCGAGCGCCGCGAACGAGCCGTGGTACAGGACGATCCGCGATTGCAGGTCGGCTCCGTGCCCGCTCCATTCGAGCGGAATGCACTCGCCGAGGGTAAAGACCTCGCCGCGCACCGGGTGAGGCACCGTCTTGGGGCTCACATCGATGGCGACGATGCCATCGCGGAAGTCGGCGGGAACCTCGCGGGCCAGGCGGTCGATCAGACTCCGAAAGTCGTCAACGCGCATGACCTCACGCCGTCAGCTTCTCCGCCAGAAAGGTCCCCAACCGCTCCGCCGCGACCCGCTCCTGCTGCAGCGTGTCCCGGTCGCGCACCGTGACGGTCCCGTCCCCGATGGACTGGCCGTCCACGGTGATCCCGAACGGCGTGCCCGCTTCATCCTGGCGCCGATAACGCCGCCCGATCGAGCCGGAGTCGTCGTAGAAGGCGTTGAAGTGGCCGCGCAGGTCGTCGAAGATCCGGCGCGCGAGCTCCGGCATCCCGTCCTTGTTCACCAGGGGAAAGACCGCCGCCTTGATCGGTGCGATCCCCGGGTGGAACCGCATCACGACCCGCTTGTCGCCCTCCACGTCCTCCTCGTGATAGGCGTCGCACAGCAGGACGAGCGCCGTGCGGTCCGCGCCCACCGACGTCTCCACCACGTAGGGCACGAAGCGCTCCTTGGTCTCGGGATCCATGTACTCGAGCTTCTTCCCCGAGAATTGCTGATGCCTCGAGAGGTCGAAATCGGTGCGGTTGTGGACTCCCTCGAACTCGTGCCAGCCGAATGGGAACTCGTATTCGATGTCGTACGCGTCCTTGGCGTAGTGGGCGAGCTCGTCCTTCGTATGCTGGTGAAAGCGCAGCTTGTCCTGCCGGATCCCGAGTCCGTAGTGCCACTGCATCCGCTGCTCTTTCCAGAATTCGAACCACTCGCCATCCGCGCCCGGCTTCACGAAGAACTGCATCTCCATCTGCTCGAATTCCCGGGTGCGGAACGTGAAGTTCCCCGGCGTGATCTCGTTGCGGAACGCCTTCCCGATTTGGGCGATGCCGAACGGGATTCTCTGCCGTGAGGATTGCAGCACGTTCAGGTAGTTCACGTAGATGCCCTGCGCCGTCTCCGGCCGCAGATACACGAGCGCGGCCGCGTCCTCCACCGGCCCCATGAAGGTCTTGAACATCAGGTTGAACATCCGGGGCGCCGTGAGCGTCCCGCGCGAGCCGCATACCGGGCACTGGGCGTCCGGCTCGCCGGGCTTGCCCTTGATGCGAGGGTCGTCCGCGCGGAACCGGTTCTTGCACTGCTTGCAGTCAACCAGGGGGTCGGTGAATCCGGCGACGTGCCCGGAGGCCTCCCACACTTTCGGATGCATCAGGATGGCGGCGTCGAGGCCTTCGATGTCCTCGCGCTCGTGCACCATGGAGCGCCACCAGCGCTCCTTCAGGTTCTTCTTCAGTTCGACGCCGAGTGGCCCGTAGTCCCACACGGACCCGAGGCCGCCGTAGATTTCGGACGACTGGAATACGAACCCGCGTCGCTTGGCGAGCGACACGAGCTTGTCCATCACGGCGGTGTCGGCGGGCATAAGGGCGGGAAGATAGGGACCCCGCTAGGGACCCGGCAACCCGAACGCTTCGCGCGTCGCGCGCGCTGCGAGCGCCGCGATCCCCACGGCGTCGAGCATGCGCCCGTCCCCCCCGACCGCGTGAACGCCAATCAGATCGTCCACCTTCCCCGCCACGACTGCGACCTTGGTGCGCGCGGCCTGAGCCCGGCGGACGACTTCGCCAGACGCCTTGCCCACGAGCGACGTCCGGTCGAACGACCCTTCACCCGTGATCAGCAGGTCGGCCTTGGCGAGCGCGGCATCGAAGCCCACGCGGTCCAGCACCCAGTCGGCCCCGCGCGTGAGCTGCGCCTTGGCGAAAAAGGCGAGCCCGGCACCCAGCCCCCCCGCAGCCCCTCCTCCCGGCAGCGTGGCGAGGTCGGGCCGGCCGAGCCGCCCAAAATGCGCAGCGAGCGCGTCGAGCCCGGCCGCGAGCCGCTGCACCCCGTCCGGCGTCGCCCCCTTCTGCGGACCGAACACGGGCGCCGCACCCTGCGGGCCGGTGAGCGGCGTCGTGACGTCCGCGAGCGCCACCACCTGCGCCGCGAGCCCCCATCCCCCCTCGAGGCTCGCGAGGCCGGGGAGAGCGCCGCCTCCCTCGGCGAGCGGTGCCCCTGAGGCGTCTCGCAGCGTCCAACCGAGGCCCCCCCGCGCAGCCCCCGAGCCGCCATCCACCGTCGCCGAGCCGCCGAGGCCCACCACGACCGTCCTGGCACCCCGGTCCACGGCCTCCCAGACCATCTCGCCGACGCCGCGGGTCGTGGCCCGCAGCGGATCGAGCTGGTCGGCCCGGAGCAGGGCAAGCCCGCACGCGGTTGCGCTCTCGAAGATGGCCGTGTCGCTGTCCAGCCATCCCAGGAGACCCTCCACTTTGGAGCCGAGGGGCCCGGTCACGCTCACGCGCTCGCGGAGCGCGTCTGGAGGCAGGACAGCGTCGAGCAGGCCATCCCCGCCGTCCGAGATCGGACACTGGAGCACCGTGGCGTCAGGGAGCGCCAGGCGCACCCCGGCGACGATCGCATCCGCTACCTGGCGAGGTCCAAACGAGCCCTTGAAAGCGGCGGGAGCCGCGAGAACTAGACGAGACATGATGCAAAATGCATTAAATCATGCATAATGCTATACGAACGCAGGCAGCGACACGACGGGCGCAAGCTTGGTGACGCGCATTACTGAGTCGGCATCGTTCTTGCTTGAGATTGCGGCAGCAACTCTCTGTTCAAGGGCAAACCGTCGGTGACGGCGGGGCGCAAAGCCAAGGGGTCTCAAGCGAGACAGCCCAGCTGCCAGAGTTCGGCAGCGGCCCCACGCCCTCGAGCAAGAGCGCGGGGCCGCGTTGCATTTGGCTCCCCCAAGCAGAAAGTTCGTCTCGCTCGCATCGGGTTCTAGGGCGCACGATGTTGGGCAGGCGATCACCCCCCAGGGGCAACTCTGGGGGGTTTTGCTTTGATGTGGGCGCAGATCAGGTCGCCGTGGGCGCGGCCGTTTTCGATGAACACACGGTTGGCGTCGTAGCCGCACGACAGGACACCGGCGATGTAGACGCCGGGGACGTTCGTCTCCATCGTCGCGGCATCGTGCTGCGGGACGCCGGTCTTCTCGTCGACCCGCACGCCGGCCGCGCGCAGCAATCGTTGGTCAGCGCGATAGCCGGTGAGCGCCAGGACGAAGTCCGCCGGCAGCGTCTCCGTTGACCCATCCCGCTCCGACCGGATGATGACGCTCCCCGCCTCGATCCGCACCACGCGGCTGCGCCACCGGACCGCGACGCTCCCGTCTTTCACGCGGTTCGTGATGTCGGGCATGACCCACGACTTCACCCCGCGATCGAACTGGTCGAGGAAGTGGACGATGGTGACCCGCGCCCCGACGCGATGTAGGTCGAGCGCCGCCTCCACCGCGCTGTTCCCACCCCCCACAATCACGACACCTTGCCGCCAGTAGGGGTGGGCCTCGGCGAAGAAATGCGACACGTGCGGCAGGTCCTCCCCGGGGATGCCGAGCAGATTCGGGGATTCGAAGTATCCGGTCGCGTATACGAGGTGACGCGCTGCGATCGGTTCCGGCTCGGCCTGCCCCGCGCCCCGCACGTCCAGCTCGAAATGGCCGCGCTCACCCCGCACTTGCAGCACTTCGTGATACTGCCGCACGTCCAGCTGGAAGTACTCCGCCACCTTCCGATAGTAGGTGAGCGCCTCGCGACGGGTCGGTTTCTCCCCGCTCGTCACGAACGGCACGCCCGCGATCTCCAGCCGCTCCGCCGTCGAAAAGAAGGTCATGTACAGAGGGTAGCGCAGCAGGCTCGAGACGATGGGGCCCTTGTCGAACAGCGCGGCGGTCAGGCCGGCCCGCTTCGCCGCCGCGCCCGCCGCCAGGCCGCACGGCCCGGCGCCGATCACCGCGAGGTCGAGCATCGAGGCGCGTGCGCCGCTCACGGCACGGCGATGATCTGGTCCCGTCGGGTCCCGACGCTGACGTACTGGATCGGCGCGCCCGCCAGGTCCTGCAGCCGGTCCAGGTAGGCCCGTGCCGCGGGAGGGAGCTCCGCGAGCCGGCGGATGCCGCTGAGCGATCGCTGCCAGCCCGGCAGCGCCTCGTACATCGGCTCCACCCGCGCCAGGCGCTCGACCTCGGCGGGCATGTTGTCGAACGGCTGGCCGTCGAGCCGGTACCCGACGCACACGGGGATCTCGGAGAAGGAGTCGAGCACGTCCAGCTTTGTGACCGCGAGCCCGGTGAGCCCGTTGACCCGCACGGCGTAGCGCACGACCATGGCGTCGAACCAGCCGCAGCGCCGCGGCCGCCCGGTCGTGGCCCCGAACTCCCCGCCCAGGCCGCGCAGGCGCTCGGCCACCGCCGGCTCGGCCTCGGTCGGCAGCGGTCCATTGCCCACGCGCGTGGTGTACGCCTTCACGACGCCGAGCACGGCGTCGATGGCGGTTGGGCCGATGCCCGCGCCGACCGCCGCGCCCCCCGCTGTCGTGTTCGACGAGGTCACGTAGGGGTAGGTCCCATGGTCCACGTCGAGGAGGGCGCCCTGTGCCCCCTCGAGCAGTACCGACTCACCCCGCTCCAGCGCCTCGTAGACCACGCGCCCCGCGTCTACGGCGATCGGCAGCAGCCGCGGCGCCAGCCGCTCGAGCAGCTGCACGTGCTCCGCCGAGTCCGCTCGCTCCGCCGAGCCCAGCAGGCCCAGGAACGCGTTCGCAGCCTCCACCCGCGTGCACACGAGCTCACGAGCGCGCGGCAGGTGGCGCAAGTCGCCCACCCGGAGCCCGCGGCGGCCGTACTTGTCTTCGTAGGTGGGGCCGATACCCCGCCCGGTCGTGCCGATCTGGTCGCGCCGCTCGCGCGCGCGGTCCAGCAGCTTGTGGAACGGCAGCGTGAGATGCGCCCGGTCGGAGACGTACAGCTTGTGCTCGGTCCGCACCCCGCGTGAGCCGAGGGCGTCGAGCTCGGTGAAAAACGTCTCGGGGTCGAGGACCACACCGTTCCCGACGAGACACACCGCGCCCTGGATGATGCCGGACGGAATCTGATGCAGCACGAATTCGCCGGCGCCCGTGTCCACCGTATGGCCCGCATTGGCCCCGCCCTGGTAGCGCACGACCAGGTCGGCGCGCTCGGCGAGCACGTCGACGACCTTGCCTTTGCCCTCGTCGCCCCATTGGGCGCCGACGACCACTACGCAGTGGGTTTTCGGTCCGAACATGGCACCCCTACGGCAGCAAAAACGCCCCGACGAGCGGGGCGTTCGAGTATCCTCTGAAGGAAGCTAGACTCGTGATCCGCCTCCGTCAACGCGCGTCTGCAGCACACCCGCGATCGCCGCGGCCACCTCCCGCACCCCCTCGAGTGTCAACCGCTCGGCCCGGTCGCGCCGTGTGTGAACCAGCGCCGTCGTGTGCCAGTCGCCCCGCATGATCGTGGCGCACTCCCGCGCGGCGCGGGCAAGCGCCCAGCCGTCCACCACGACCGGCAGGAAGCGAGGCCGGCCGGCGCGAAGCGCCGCCGCGACGGCGTCCACCGTTGGACCGGCGCGGTGGGTCAGACAGAGGATCGCTCCCCGGTCGTCGATCCCGTCCAGATTCAGCACGGCCGCTCCCTCGAACAGGTTGGCCCGCTCCCGGACGAGCGCACGCGCCCCCAGCAACCCGTATTCCTCGGCGTCCGGGAACACGACCCCCACCGGGGCGTCGGGGGGGAGGCGATCGACAATCGCGAACACGGCAGCGAGCGCCGTGGCATTGTCCACAGCGCCCGGAGAGGTGTTCGTGGCCCGGTTCTGGAGCAGCAGCAGGCCGGCGACGAGCGCCGGCGCTGCGAGCAGCAGCTCCGCCGGGCGGCTCGCCGCCTCACCTAGACGAAGGGCCGCGACCGTCGCGAGCCCCAGGGCCCCCGCCACGGCCAGCGCCACCGCCACCAAGCGCAGCAGCATCGAGAGCGGCTGCCCCTTGGAATCGTAGTGGGCCGCCAGCCACACCGTCACCCGGCCGCGCGGTCGGACGCCGATCAGGTTGACACCGACGAGCGCGGGACCCGTGCCGCGCGCGCGTAGCACGAAGCCGACCACGAGCAGCGCGGCCAGTGCCGCACCCGCAGCGGTAACGCGAGGTCCCGTGCCAAGGAGCACGACGCCGACCGCGGCCCAGACGAGCGCGCCACCCGCGTACAGCGGCCCGGCGAGCCGGCCGGGTGGGATCACCGGGAAGTGGTGCTCGAGGATCTTGTAGCCCCGCCGCGTGAGCTCTCGCCTCAACACCTCACGCGTGCGGGCGTGGTGCGGAGACCCGACGAGACGCGGCGCCGCGACCTCGTCGAGCAGCTGCCGGTAGACGGTCACGCCGCCAGCAGGCGCGCCAGGCGCTCCCGCTCGGAGGGTGGCACCGGCGCCAGCGGCGCCCGGCAGGGCCCTCCGTACATCCCCACCGCATCCATCGCCGCCTTCACACCCGCGGGCCCGAGCTTGCCGACGATCTCCTTGTCGAGCGGCGCGAGGCGCTGTTGCGCCGCGCCGGCCCGCTCGCGGTCGCCGCACCGGAACGCCGCGTACACCTCGGCGCACAACCCCGCGGCAAAGCACGCGACCGCGAGGACGCCGCCGTCGCACCCCATCTCGAGAGCCGCGTACAGGAGCGAGCCCGAACCCGCGAGCACCGACCACCCGGGCACCGCATCCCGATACGCGGCGAGGTTCTTCGCGTCGCCCGAAGAATCTTTGACGCCGACGATGTTGTCGTGGCTCGCGAGCTGCTGGAGCAGGCCGGGGGCGAGCGGCAGGTGCGTGTACTTGGGGATGTTGTAGATCAGGACGGGAACCGGGCTCGCGTCGGCCACCGCGCGGAAGTGATCGACCAGAGTGCCGGGCGTCGTCCCGGCAGCGAAATAGGCGGGCGGCCGCACCAGCACGGCGTCCGCGCCGGCGCTCGCCGCCGCCTTGGTCAACGCCACCGCCTGGCGGGTGGACTCGCCGCCCGTCCCCGCCAACAGCCAGCGACCGTCCGGGAGCGCCTGCCGCGCCACGTCTATCAGCAGGCTTTGCTCGTCGGGATCGAGCGCCGCGGCCTCGCCCGTGGACCCCGCCACGACGAGGCCGTCGAGGCCAGCCGCCATCAGACTCGCGACGTTGCGGCGCAGCTGGAGGGCGGTGACCTCGCCGCTCGCGGGGTCGAAGGGGGTGGTGATCGGGGCGAGCACCCCGGAGGGGCGCTGCGCGCTCACTGGCCGGGGAGCAGGCTCGACAAGTCGTCCGGGATCGGCGGCGCCGCGCCCGCAGCGGTCTCGGCGGGCGGCGGAGGCGAGCGGCGCCGCAGGCCCCTGATCTGCTGCTCGAGCGCTCCCGGATCGGGCGCCGCGGCGATCGCCGCCTCGTGGGTGACGACCCCCTCGGCGACGAGATCGAACAGGTGCTGGTCGAACGTCTGCGTGCCGTACTGCTCGCGTGACGCACGGATGTGGCCGCGCAGCTCGGGGGTGCGGCGAGCCTCCCGGATCATTTCGCGGGCGGCGCCCACGCAGATCAGCACCTCGACCGCGGCGACGCGCCCGTAGCCGTCGGCGCGGGGGAGCAGCCGCTGGGACACGACGGCGCGAAGCGACTCCGAGAGCCGGAGGCGGACGCCGTCCTGCTCTTCCGGCGGATACATGGCGATGAGACGTCCCACGGTCGTGACGGCGTCGGGCGTGTCGAGCGCCGAGATGACGAGGTGCCCGGTTTCGGCGGCCTTGAGCGCCGTGTCCACGAGGCCGGCGTCCCGCATGTCACCGATGAGCACGACGTCGGGATCCTGGCGCAGCGCCGCGCGCAGGCCGCGCCGGTAGTCGTCCGTGTCCACGCCGATCTCGCGCTGGGTGACCGAGGAGCTGAGATCCCGGTGGAGAAACTCAATGGGATTCTCGAGCGTGACGATGTGGCGCTGCTGATGCTGGTTGATGTGGTGCACCATGGCGGCCATGGTCCAGCTCTTCCCCGACCCGGTCGGGCCGGTGACCAGGACCAGGCCGTGCTCCGCCGCCGCGATCACGCGCAAGGCGGCGGGGAGCCCGAGCGACTCGAACGACGGCACATCGAACGGGATGACCCGCATCACGATCATGAACGAAGAGCGCTGCCGCAGGATGTTGACCCGGAAGCGGCCCAGGCCCGGCATGCCCCAGGAGCAGTCGTAGTCGCGGAGCCGGTCGATGTCCGCCTGGTCCTGCTCGTTCGGGATCAGGCGCAGCGCGATCGCCCGGGTCTGCTCGGGGGTGAGGCGTTGCTTGGTCAGGGGGACGAGCTTGCCGTCGATGCGGGCGCGGAACACGTCGCCGGCCTTGATGTGGAGGTCCGAGGCGCCGCGGTCCACCGCGGCCTTGATGATCTTCTCGATGCCCCCCTGCGTGGACGGCAACTGACTGCCCGCTCGCGACCGGGACTTCGCCTCGTCCATCAGTATCCTGCCTCCTGGTCCACCACGTTCAATAGCGGCGCTCCTGCAAGATAGCGCCGGATGTTCTCGACGATGAGCCCCGTCTCGCGCTCCCAGAAGCGCGCCGTGACGGCGCTGGCGTGCGGGCTCACGAGCACGCGCGGGTGCCGCCACAGCGGGTGGCCGGGAGGAAGGGGCTCTTGGGCGAACACGTCGAGGGCGGCGCCCCGCAGATGGGAGGCGTCGAGGAGCTCGAGCAGTGCCGTCTCGTCGAGGAGGGAGCCGCGGGAGACATTGACGACCACCGCGCCGGGGCGCAACCGCCGCAGCAGGTCACGCCCCACCGCGCCGGCCGTCTCCCGCGTGTGCGGCGCCGCAATCACGAGGCAGTCGCTCGCGGCAGCGAGGCGCGGCAGATCGGGCCAGCCGCCCACCCAACCAAGTCCGGGCGGCCCGCCCCGCTCGGGGCGGCGCCGCACACCCGCGACCGACATGCCGAGCGCGAGCGCGCGGCGCGCCACTGCGCTCCCGATGCCACCCAGCCCGAAGACGCCGACGCGCACGTCCCGGAGCTCCGTCACGGGCACGCGCTGCTCGGTGAAGTCCTCCCGCGCCCAGCGCCCTTCGGCTTGGGCCTCGCGCATCCGGTCCAGCGAGCGGGCGAAGTAGGCGACCGCGGCGATCACCCAGTCGGCGATCGGCTCGGCATGGACGGCGGCCGAATTCGTGAGCACGATCCCCGTGCCTGCGAGATGGGGCAGGCTCGCCCCGATCCCGGCCGTGCCGCTGTGCACCCACTTCAGGGTGCCCCGCCCTCGGGCGACGACGCCTGCGGGGACGCCGTACCCGAGGTAGATCTCGGCGCCCGCCGTGGCCCGCGCCGCCTGCGGCGTGCCCGACCCCCCATCCCCGTCGCTCGCGGCGGGTGCGCCGGCCTCCACGACGTCCCAGCCCGGGCCCAGCGCGCCGCGGATGGCCTGGAGGGTGGCGGGCGGGGCACGCCACGCCGCGACGGGCGACGCCAGGTCCACGACCAGCCGCCGCGTCACTCCCCGGTCGATACGGTGCGCACCGAGGGGTGGTGCAGCACGCTCGAGAGCACCTCGTTGTGCAGGCGTTTCGGGCCGCGCAGCTCGAGCTCGATGACGAGATCGACGTTTTCGTGCCGCGATGCGGCGCGCTCGATCTCGAGCCCGGCCCGCCGTACGAGCGATTCGAGGTCCTCGAACGCCGTCGCGTCCGGCTTCGCGTGAATGAGCAGGCGGCTGCGCGTGGCGGCGCGCGCCACCAGTCCTTCCACGCGCCGCAAACCCCAGAGCACGGCCACCACGAGCAACGTCGCTCCAAGGGCTTCCGTGTAGGCCCGGCCCCCGAGCGCCATCCCAATCGCCGCCACGACCCAGATCGTGGCGGCGCTCGTCAGCCCGGTGACGGAGCCGCGCGTGTGCAGGATCGTGCCGGCGCCGATGAACCCGACCCCGGGCAGGATCTGCGCCGCAATCCGCGCAGGGTCGCCGCGGCCGAGGGAAAGTGTCACGGACAGCGAAGTGAACAGCGTGGCGCCGACGCAAATCAGAATGTTGGTGCGGAGGCCGGCCGGTTTGCCGGATAGCTCGCGCTCGAGCCCGATCCACCCACCGCACACGGTCGCAAGACCGAGCTGCAGGAGCAATTGCAGCTTGAGGACATCGACCACCTGCTGGACGATCTGGTCCATCAGACCTCCTCCGCGTCCAGGAACCCCATGCGACGCCGCACCTCGGCCATCGTGCGCCGGGCGATAGCGCGCGCCTTGGCGGCGCCGGTGCGCAACACCTCGCGCACCCGCTCCGGGCGGGCCCGGAGCTCCTGCGCCCGCTCGCGGATGGGGGCGAGCGTCGCTATCATATTGTCCGCCAGCACCCGCTTGCAGTCGAGGCATCCCCACCCCGCGGTGCGACAGTTGTGCGCCACCTGCGCCTGGGTGGCCGGCGGGGAGAACCCCTGATGGATCGTGAAGATGTTGCAGATGTCCGGGTTGCCGGGATCCTTCCGTGTGACCCGCGCGGGATCGGTAGCGGCGGGCCTGAGCTTCTCCCAGATCGTCTCGGGTGGATCGAACAGGCCGATCGTGTTGCCGAGACTCTTCGACATCTTGGCCTGGCCATCCAGCCCGAGCACACGCTTGGCGGTCGAGAGCAGCGCCTGAGGCTCGGGGAACTGGAAGCCGCCTCCGGTCCCGAAGCGCGCGTTCCAGCGCCGCGCGATTTCCCGCATCAGCTCGAGGTGCTGCAGCTGATCCTCGCCGACCGGCACGAGCGTAGCCACGTACAGCAGCACGTCCGCCGCCTGGAGCACGGGATAGTTGAGCAGCCCCGCCGGTACGCTTTCCTGGCGCTGCGCCTTATCCTTGAACTGGGTCTGCCGCTCGAGCTCGCCCAGGGGGGTCACGGTGTTCAAGAGCCAGTTCAGCTCGGTGTGCTCGGGCACGTGCGATTGCACGAACAGGATGCAGCGCGCGGGGTCGAGGCCGGCCGCGAGCAGCCCGACCGCCATCTCCAGCGTGCGCTGCGGTAGGGTAGCGACGTCGTAGGCCTGCGTGATCGCGTGCAGGTCCACGACCGAGAACAGGCAGTCATGCTGGGACTGGAGCTTCACCCAGTTCTGCACCGCTCCCAGGTAATTGCCGATGTGCAGCTCGCCCGAGGGCTGGATGCCGGAGAACACGCGCGCCATGGGCTGGGAACCTATGGGTCCGAGGTGGGGTGCCGCAAGGTGCGAGAAATCATAGACTTAGTCGACGTGGCCGTGGCGGCCGCCGCGCAGGCAGCGGAGTTCCTGCGCAGCGCGCGCCCGCCGGCGCCGGACCAATGGACCGAGAAGAGCCGGCACGACTTCGTGACCGACATGGACCGCAGCGCCGAGCGGCTCATCGCCGCAACGCTCACGCGGCGCGTGCCCGGCTCGCTCGTGGTCGGGGAGGAGTTGTCACCCGGCGCCGCACGCGCGGGCGAGGTCGTGTGGATCGTGGATCCCCTCGATGGAACGACCAACTACCTGCACGGCTATCCGCAGTACGCGGTGTCCATCGGGGGCATGGTGAGCGGGGAGCTGGGCGTGGGTGTGGTGCACGATGTGGGGCGCAATCTCGTGTACCGCGCGGCGACCGGCCACGGTGCCTGGCTGGGCGAGCGGCGGCTCGCGGTCTCCACGGTCGCCGAACCGCGGCTCGCCCTGGTGGGTACGGGGTTCCCGTTCAAGCGTCTCGACGGCCTCGAGCGCTACATGCGCCAGCTCACCGCCGTGTTGAGCGGCTCGAGCGGCATCCGTCGCGCGGGCTCTGCCGCCCTCGACTTGGCGGACGTCGCCGCCGGCCGGTTCGACGCGTTTTGGGAGCTCTCGCTCGCTGCGTGGGACGTGGCCGCCGGCGTCGTCCTCATCCGGGAAGCCGGCGGCGTGGTGACGACGATCGAGGGGGCGGAGGACGTTCTCGGCGGCGGCTCCGTCCTGGCCGGCAATCCCGTGCTGCATCGCTGGCTGGGCGACGTGCTCCGGACCGCGTGATGCCGAGTCCCCTCGTCGAGTGCGTCCCCAACTTCTCCGAGGGGCGCAATCGGGAGACGATCGCCGCGCTGGAGGCAGCGCTGCGCTCGGTGCCCGGTGTCCGCGTCCTGGACGTGCAGACGGACGCCTCCCACCACCGCTCCGTATTCACCATCGTCGGGCCGCCGGCCGCGGCCGCCGAGGCGGCGTTCCGTGCGATGGGCGTGGCGAAGGAGCGCATCGATCTGACGCGACACAAGGGTGAGCACCCGCGGATGGGGGCGACCGACGTCGTGCCGTTCGTCCCCGTACGGGACGTCACGATGGCCGACTGCGTCACCCTCGCCGCGCATCTGGCTGAGCGTGTGGGGCGCGAGCTCGACATCCCCGTATACCTGTATGCCCGAGCGGCGCGCCGTCCGGAGCGCGAGCGCCTCCCCGACATCCGCAAGGGTGAGTTCGAGGGCCTGCGCGACCGCATCGGCCGCGATCCCGCCGCCGATCCCGACTACGGGCCGCGGCACATCCACCCGACCGCCGGCGTCACGGCGATCGGCGCGCGGCCGTTCCTCGTCGCCTTCAACGTGTATCTCGACACGCCCGACGTGACCGTCGCGCGAGAGATCGCCAAGACGATCCGCGCGTCGGGCGGCGGCCTGCCGGCGGTGCAGGCTTCCGGGTTCGCCGTCGATGGGAGGGCGCAGGTGTCGATGAACCTGCTCGACATCGATCAGACTCCACCCGCGAGAGTCGTCGCTGAAATCGAGCGTGAGGCAGAGAAACGTGGAGTGACAGTCGTGAAGAGCGAAATCGTCGGCTTGATCCCAGAACGGGCGCTGCTCGGCGCCGCGGCCGAGACCCTGAGGCTTGAGGACCCGACCGCACACCTGCTCGAGTCAAAGATTCGGGAAACGGAAGGGCCGCCGCTGGATGGCTTTCTGGAAGCGCTTGCGAGTGCGACCCCCGCGCCGGGGGGCGGCAGCGCCGCCGCCCTCGCCGGCGCGCTCGCCGGGGCCCTCGTCGCCATGGTGGCCCGCCTGACGCTGGGCCGCAAGGCCTTTGCGGCGGTGGAGCCCCGCGCCCGGGAGATCCTCACCGCCGCGGACGCCCTGCGGGTCGAGCTACGGCGGCTGGTGGACGACGACACGACGGCGTACCTGGCGGTGCGGGCGGCCTACGGGATCGCGAAGGACGACTCCGCACGGCGCAGCACTATCGACGCCGCGTTGCTCGGCGCGGCGCAGCCGCCCCTCGCCGCGGCCCGCGCGGCTGCCCGCCTGATCCCGCTCGCTCAGGAGATCGGGAAGATCGGCAATAAGAGCGCCGCGAGCGACGCGAGCGTCGCGCTCGGTCTCGCGCGCGCGGGGCTCGCCGGCGCTCTCGAGAATGTGAGGGTCAACATCGCGGCGTTGTCCGATCCGGCGGCCGGCCGCGCGGTGCTCGAGGAAGCGGAGCGGCTCGGGCGCGACGCCGGCCGCTGAACCCTTACAGAGCGCCCCGATGGTGGGCCACAACGTAGAGCACCAACGCGGCCGCGAGCGTGATGTTCTTCCAGAACTGCGCCTGTTCGCCAGCCTTCGCCATCGGGTCTTTCACCGCCCAGAAGTTGTGGATCGTGAACGCCGCCGTGACGAGGAACACGAAGATCGCCGCGGCGCCCGCGGTGGCGTGCCAGCGCACGAGGATCAGGATCCCGCCACAGAGCAGCATCAGGCCGCTCACGATCGTGGCCGGCACGGGCGCCGGCAGGCCCTTCGACCAGGCGTATCCGGCGATCGCCTTCCGGTTCACCAAGTGCATGATTCCGGACATGATGAAGAACGCCACGAACACGACCCGTCCCACCCACTCCAGCACGGTCCAGACGTCCATACCCACCTCCCGATGAGAGTCCCCGCCTCGAATCCCGCTATTCCTGCGTCAGAATCCTGGGCGGCCCGCCGTCCTCAACGACCGCAACGGTGTGCTCGAAGTGCGCCGAGAGGGATCCATCCTCCGTCACGACGGTCCACTTGTCGTCGAGCGTGCGGATTTCCGGCCCCCCCACATTGACCATCGGCTCGATCGCGATCGTCATCCCGGGCACGAGCCTGGGACCCCGCCTGGGCTTGCCGTAGTTCGGCACCTGGGGCTCCTCATGGAAGCTCGCCCCAATTCCGTGTCCCACAAGCTCCCGCACCACCGAGTAGCCCGCTCCCTCGGCCACCTGCTGTACGGCGTGCCCGACGTCGCCGACGTGGTTCCCGGCCCGCGCCTGGGCCACGCCTGCGGCGAGCGCGTCCACGGTCACCTGGAGCAGGCTCTGGGCCTCGGGGGACACGCGGACCACGGGGAACGTGGCCGCCGAGTCCGCGTGCAGCCCCTCCAGCCACACCCCGACGTCCACGCTCAACAGGTCGCCTTCCCGCAGGATGCGCTTCGGCGAGGGGATGCCGTGGACGACTTCATGATTGATCGACGTGCATAGGGTGGCGGGGTAGTCGTAGAGGCCTTTGAAGGACGGGCGCGCCCCGGGGCGGCTGCGGATGAAGTCCTCGGCGAGCCGGTCCAGGTCTTCCGTGGAGACGCCCGGACGGACGTGCCGCGCGACGAGGGCGAGCGTGGCCGCGACGATGCGCCCCGCGGCCGCCATCGTCTCGATCTCGCGCGGCGACTTGATCGTGATCATCGCCCGAGGATGCGCTTGATCTCCGTCGCGATCTCCTCGACGGTACCCGTCGCGGGCACGCGGTGCACGTTGCCGCGCTGCGCGTAGTGGGCGATGAGCGGGGCGGTGTCGCGCTGGTACACCTCGAGCCGGGTCCGGATCGCCTCCGGCGTGTCGTCGGAGCGTCCCTCGAGGCTGGCGCGTCCCTGCAGCCGGCGGACCAGCTCGTCCTCCGCGACGTCGAGCAGGAGAATGTGATTCAGGCGCTGACCGCGCTCAGCCAGGGTGCGGTCCACGAGCTCGGCCTGGGCGGCGGTCCGCGGGAACCCGTCCAGGATGGCGCCGGCGGTGGCTTCGGGCTTCACCAGCTCGTCCTTGATGAGGCCGAGGATGACGGCGTCGGGAACGAGCTTCCCCCCGTCCATGTAGCGCTTGGCTTCTTTCCCGAGCGGCGTGCCGGCCTGCACCGCGGCGCGGAGGATGTCGCCCGTCGTGATCTTGGGGAGGCCCAACCGCTCCGCCAGCACCTTGCCCTGGGTGCCCTTGCCCGCGCCGGGCGCGCCGAGCAGCAGGATGAACACGCGCCGCTACATGCCGCCGCGGCGCCCGCGGAACTTGACGCGACCTTCCTTCATGAAGCCGTCATAGTGCCGGAGCAGCAGATGCTGCTGCACCTGCTGCACGGTATCGAGCGCGACGCCGACCACGATGAGGAGCGCGGTGCCGCCGAAGCCGAAGGGCATATTGAGCACGTTGGAGACGACGATCGGCAGCATCGCCACGAGCGTGAGGAACAGGGCGCCGGGGAACGTGATGCGCGACAGGACCTCGTCGATGTAGTCGGCCGTCGCCGCACCGGGCTTCACGCCGGGGATGAAGCCACCCTGCTTCTTCAGATTCTCGGCCAGGTCGACGGGGTTGAAGATGATGGACGTGTAGAAGTACGCGAAGAACACGATCAGGGCGGCGCTCGTGACGACGTACACCCACGACGTTACGCTGAAGTAGTCCGCGAAGCGCTTGAGCACCACGTTCCCGCTGAACGTGGCCAGCGTGCCCGGCACGATGATCAGCGACTGGGCGAAGATGATCGGCATCACGCCCGAGGAGTTGATGCGCAGGGGAATGAAGGTCTTCTGGCCCTCGCGGATGCGGCCCCGCCCCATCACCTTGCGCGGGATCTGGATCGGGATACGCCGGGCGGCGACCGTGACCGCGACCGTGCCGGCCACGACGAGCACCATCACCGCGAGCACGAGGAGCAGGATCGGGAACGTGAGCGAGTGCGCCTTGAGCGCCTCGATGGTCCGCAGCGTCTCCGGCCAGATGCGCTCGATGATCGAGAAGAAGATCAGCAGGCTCGCGCCGTTGCCGATGCCGCGCTCCGTGATCTGTTCGCCCAGCCACATCACGAAGATGCCGCCCGTGGACAGCGTGAGCACCGTCGTCATGCGGAAGCCCCACCCCGGATCGGCCACCGCACCGGGAAGCTGCGCGGTGAAGACCGCGTATCCGTACGCCTGGAAGAAGCACAGCACCACGGTGAGGTAGCGCGTCCACTGCGTCAGCTTTTTCCGCCCTTCTTCGTCCCGCTGCATCTTCTCTACCGTGGGGAACACGGGCGCCGCGAGCTGGAACACGATGCTCGCCGAGATGTACGGCATGATCCCCAACGCGAAGACCGTCGCGCGCGAAAAGCCGCCCCCCGCGAACAGATCGTAGAGGCTGAACAGGGTACCCTGCCCCTGATTGCGCAGGAAATCGGCGAGCGCCTGCACGTTCACACCCGGGGTCGCGATGTGCGCCCCGGCGCGATACACCAGCAGACAGATAAACGTGACGGAGAACTTCTCCCAGAGATCGTCGGGGAGCTTGAAGACGTTCAGCCAGGCGGGTAGGCGAAACGACATGGGCGACTCAGGCCTCGATGGTGCCGCCCGCCTGCTCGATCTTCTTGCGTGCGGAAGCGGACACGGCCACGCTCTTCACGACGAACTTCCGGCCCACGTCGCCCATGCCGAGCAGTTTGACCGGGTGGTCGGGCCGGCGCACCAGCCCCGCCCCGAACAGCGTCTCGGGCGTGACCTCGACGCCTTCGGCGAGCCTCGCCAGGTACCGGACGTTCACCACCTGGGCCGGCTGCCGGAACGGGTTCGTGAACCCCCGCTTGGGAATGCGACGGATCAGCGGCATCTGCCCGCCCTCGAACCCCGGCCGCGTCTGACCGCCGGAGCGAGCCGTCTGGCCTTTGCCCCCGCGGCCGGCCGTCTTGCCGATGCCGGAGCCCGGCCCGCGGCCCTTGCGGATGCGGGAGCGGTGCGAGCCCCGAGGCGGCTTCAAGCTCGTGAGCGTGATCCGCTGCACGGCGGCTGGCGGGGCCTTCTTGGTCCTAGGGCTCCGCGCCGTTCTCGCCTTCGGTTTCGCTTTCGGTTTCGCCTTCGGCTTCGCCATCGGTTACTCCCCTGCTGGCGCCGGCGTCACCTCGACGAGGTGGCGCACCCGTTGCAGCATGCCGCGTAACGCCGGGTGGTCCGGCTTGACGACGACGTCCTGGTGGTGCTTGAGCCCCAGCGCCTCGAGTGTGCGCTTCTCCACGGCGGGCCGGCCGATTCCCGAGCGCCGCTGGCGGATGCGCAGCTTCCCCTTGCCCGGCGGGGGCAGGACCCGATCCCGCCCGGGCTTGCGCTTGCGGTACTTCCTGGTGGGCGGGTGCCTAGACACGCGTCGACTCCTGGCGCGGTTTGTATGGAATCGCCTCCACCTCGATGCCCCGCTCCCGCGCGACGCGGCGCGGCGTGGTGAGGTGGAGCAACCCGTCCATCGCCGCCCGCACCATGTTGTGCGGATTGGTCGAGCCGAGACTCTTCGTCAGGATATCCCGGACGCCCGCGCATTCCAGCACGGCCCGCACCGGCCCGCCCGCGATGACCCCCGTCCCTGTCGCGGCCGGCTTCAACAGCACGCGGCCCGCCCCGTGATCCCCGATCACCTCGTGCGGGATCGTGCCGCCCGTGAGGGGAACCTCCACCATCTTGCGGCGCGCGGCCTCCACCGCCTTGCGCACCGCTTCACTGACCTCGTTGGCCTTGCCGGTCGCAATGCCGACGCGTCCCTGCCCGTCCCCCACGGCCACGAGAGCGTTGAACCCGAACCGGCGGCCGCCTTTGACGACCTTGGCGACGCGGTTGATGGCGATGACGTTCTCGATCAGTCCATCGCCTTCCCGTTGACGCTCGCCCGTGTCGCGGCGCTCGCCACCCCGGCCCCGACCGCGGCCTCCACCCCCGCCTCCGCCCCCTCCGCCGCCTCGGCCACCCGAACCGCGGTGGGGGCGGTGCGGCGGTGGCGTCGCCGCGGGTGGAGCCGCTGCCGGCGGCGCGGCCTCAACCGCCTCACTCGTCCCCACCACCTCCGCCGGCGCAGGTGCGCCGGGCTGTTCCTTGTCGTCAGTCATCAGAACTCCAATCCGCCCTTGCGCGCGCCGTCGGCCACCGCCTTGACGCGTCCGTGGTACTGGTATCCCGCACGATCGAACACAACCTTTGTGATGCCCTGGCTCTTGGCCCGCGCGGCCACGAACTGCCCCAGGCCGAAGCTCCTGCCGGTCTTGCCCTTCCCTTCCACCTGCAGGCCCTCGGAGCGGTCGGACCCGCCCACCAGCGTGACGCCGCGGTCGTCGTCCACGAGCTGGGCATAGATGTGCTTGGAGGAGCGGAACACGACCAGCCGCGGCCGGGCCGCGGTGCCGCGCACCTTCTTGCGCACCCGCAGGTGCCGTCGCGCCCGGCGATCCTCTCGCGTCTTGATCTTGTGGATCGATCGCATGGCTACTTCGTGGCCGCCTGCGCGGTCTTGCCGGCCTTGCGGCGCACCTGCTCGCCGACGTAACGGATCCCTTTGCCCTTGTACGGCTCGGGCGGCCGCACGTTGCGGAGCTCGGCGGCCACCTGTCCCACCAGCTCCTTGTCCACGCCCTCGACCTTGACGACCACGTTGTTCTCCACCGAGATCTTGATCCCCGCCGGCGCGTGGTAGGGCACGGGGTGCGAGAACCCGACCACCAGCTGGACGCCGAACGGCTTCGGCTCCGCCTTGTAGCCCACGCCCTGGATCTCCAGCGCCTTGCTGTAGCCCTTGGTCACGCCCTCGACCATGTTGGCGACGAGGGTGCGCGTCAGCCCGTGGAGCGCCTTGTGGCGGCTCTCGTCGGACGGCCGCCGCACGACCAGGGTGCCGTCCTCGAGCGCGACGCTCAGCTCGGCGTGAATGGTCCGGCCGATCTCGCCCTTGGGCCCCTTGACCGTGAGCCGCGAGCCGTCGATCTGCGCCGTGACGCCCTGGGGGAGGGGAACCGGCCGCTTGCCGATGCGCGACATGACGCCTCCTACCAAACCAGCGCGAGCAGCTCGCCGCCCACCCGGGCGGTCCGCGCTTCGCGGTCGGTCATCAGGCCCCGGGGCGTGGACAGGATCGCCATCCCCAGCCCGTTCTTGACGCGCGGGATCTCGCGCGCCTTGACATAGCGCCGCAGGCCCGGAGCGGAGATGCGCTGCAGCTCGCGGATGACCGGCGCGTCGTTGTGGTACTTGAGATACAGGCGCAGCAGCCCCTGCCGGCCGTCATCCAGCACCTTGTAATCGTGCAGGTAGTGGTTGTCGCGCATGATCCGCGCGATCTCCACCTTCAGCTTCGACACCGGCATGTCGACCCGGCGGTGGCCCGCCTGGCAGGCGTTGCGCACCCGGGTGAGCATGTCGGCGACGGGATCGGTCACATTCATCGCGTCGTTTCGTCCTTTACCAGCTGGCCTTACGCACGCCGGGAATCTCCCCGCGCAGCGCCAGGTCGCGGAAACAGATGCGGCACAACCCGAACTTCCGCAGCGTACCGCGGCTGCGGCCGCAGCGCTGGCAGCGGTAGTAGCCGCGCACCTTGAACTTGGGCTTCCGTTTGACCTTCTCGATCCATGCCTGCTTCGCCATTCCTCGCCTCCTAGGCCGCCGCGACCGGGGCCTCGCCCCGGAAGGGCATCCCCAGCTCGCGTAGCAGCGCCAGCGCCGCGTCGTCGCGGCCCGCGCTCGTGACGATCGTGATATCCATCCCGTGGATGCGCTCCACTTTGTCGTAGTCGATCTCGGGGAAGATCATCTGCTCCTTGATACCGACCGTGTAGTTGCCCCGGCCGTCGAAGCTCTTCGCCGGGAGCCCGCGGAAGTCGCGCATGCGCGGCACCGCGATCGTGATGAACCGGTCGAGAAACTCGTACATGCGCGCCCCCCGCAGCGTCACCGCGCAGCCGATCGGCACGCCCTGCCGCAGGTTGAAGTTCGCGATCGACTTCTTGGCACGCGTCACCACGGGATGCTGCCCCGTGATGGCGGCGAGCTCGGCGGCCGCCGCCTCCAGCCCCTTCGGGTTCTTGACGGCGTCCCCCATCCCCACGTTCACCACGATCTTGGTGAGCCGGGGGATCTCGTGCGGGTTCCCGAAGCCGAACTGCTGCTGCAGCTTCGGCCGCACGCGCTGCTCGTAGTGCTCGAGCATGCGCGGCCGCGGCGCGGGCTCGGGAGGCGGGCCCTCGGGCTGCGGCGCGACGTCGCGCTTGGGAGCCTTCTTCTCCTTCTTGTCCTTCTCCTTCTTGTCCTTGTCCTTGTCCTTGTCCTTGCCCCGGGGCTGAGTCTGCCCCTTGGGCGAGTCCTTGTCGTCGCTCATGAGCTTTGCCTCACCCGCGGAATCGGCTGGCCGGACTTGACCGCCACCCGCTCCACCGTGCCGTCCTTGTCCCGCCGCCGGCGCACCCGCGTGGGCTCCCCCGACTTGGGATCGAGGAGCATCACGTTCGAGGCCGCAATCGGCGCCGGGAACTCGATGATGCCGCCCTCCATCTGGGCCGACGTGGCGCGCTTGTGCTTCTTCACCACGTTGACGCCTTCCACCACGATGCGGAACCGTTTGGGGTGGACCTCGAGGATCTTCCCCTCGCGCCCGCGGTGCTCACCCCGGATGACCCGCACGGTGTCGCCCTTGGCGAGGTGCAGCTTGTGCCGGAGTGGCTCGCGACCGCGCTGGCGGCGGCTCTTCCGATAGACCAGCCGTCTCATCTCAGATGACCTCCGGCGCGAGCGACACGATCTTCATGAACTTCTTCTCCCGCAGCTCGCGACCCACGGGGCCGAAGATGCGGGTGGCCCGGGGCTCGCCGTCGTCGGTGATCAGCACGGCGGCGTTCTCGTCGAAGCGGATGTAGGAGCCGTCCTTCCGCTTCGTCTCCTTGGCCGTGCGCACGATGACCGCCTTCACGACCTCCCCCTTCTTGACCTGGCCCGTGGCGATCGCGTCCTTGATCGTGACGACCACGATGTCACCCAGCCCAGCGTACCGGCGCTTGGAGCCGCCCAGCACGCGGATCACGAGGGCCTTCCGGGCACCCGAGTTGTCCGCGATCCGGAGAATCGATTCCTGCTGTACCACGGTCCCGTCCCTTCCTCAGCGCGCCCGCTCGACGATCTCGACCACCCGCCACCGCTTTCGCTTCGAGAGCGGGCGCGTCTCCATGATGCGCACCGTGTCCCCCACCTTCGCCCCATGCTCGTCGTGCGCGGCCACCCATTTCGTGCGGACCACCTGCTTGCCGTAGAACCCGTGTGGAAAGCGGCGCGTGAGCGAGACGGACACTGTCTTCTGCGCCTTGTCGCTCACCACCACGCCCGTGCGAACCTTGCGGCGGGTCCTCATGCGGACTTCCTCTCGCGCAAAATGGTCTCGATGCGCGCGATGTCGCGGCGCATGGTGCGGAACTGCAACGGGTTCGGGATCGCCTCCGTGCCCCGCCGGAACGCAAGCCGGAATCGCTCCTCCTGGAGCAGCGCGAGCTTCTGCTCGAGCTCCTCGGTCTTGAGCTCCCGCAGCGCCTCGGACTTCAGCTTGGCCATCTCAGCGCTCCTCGCGCCTTACGAACTTCGATTTGAGGGGCAGCTTGGCTGAGGCGAGCGCCAGCGCCTTCCGCGCCGCGATTTCCTCGATCCCCTCGAGCTCGAACATCACGCGCCCGGGCTTCACCACGGCCACCCATCCCTCCGGGTTCCCCTTCCCCTTGCCCATCCGCGTCTCCGCCGGCTTCTTCGTGATCGGCTTGTCGGGGAACAGCCGGATCCACACCTTCCCACCCCGCTTCATCTCCCGAGTGAGCGCCACGCGCGCCGCCTCGATCTGCCGGTTCGTGATCCACCCCGGCTCGAGCGACATCAGGCCGTAGTGCCCGAACGCCACCGTGTTGGCACTCGTCGCCATCCCCTTGGTGCGACCCTTGAACCGCTTCCGGAACTTGACCCGCTTGGGCGCCAGCATCGCTCAGACTCCGGTCGAGTAGGTGCGCCCCTGCATGTCCTCGGTGCGCTCTCCCTTGAAGATCCACACCTTCACGCCGATCGTGCCATAGGTCGTCTTGGCGGTCGAGAGCGCGTAGTCCACGTCGGCGCGCAGCGTGTGCAGCGGGACGCGCCCCTCGTGGTAACCCTCGGTCCGGGCGATTTCCGCCCCCCCGAGCCGCCCGGCCGTCTTGAGCTTGATCCCCTGGGCCCCCATCCGCATCGCGCTCTGTACCGCCCGCTTCATCGCCCGCCGGAACGAGATGCGCTGCGTGAGCTGATGCGCCACGCTGTCCGCCACGAGCTGGGCGTCGAGCTCGGGCCGCTTGATCTCCTCGACGTTGATCCCCACTTCCTTGCCGGTGAGCTGAGTGAGCTCATCGCGCAGCTTGTCCACCTCCGCGCCGCGCTTGCCGATGACCACACCGGGCCGGCCCGTGTGCACCGTGACCGTCACCTTCCCGGGCTTGCGCTCGATATGCACGTCGGCGATGGCGGCGTGTGCGAGCCGGGTCTTCAGGTACTTCCGGATCAGCTCGTCCTCTTTCAAGAGCTCGGGGAAATTGCGGCGCGCGTAGTAGCGCGAGCGCCATTGCTTGACGATCCCCAGCCGGAACCCGTACGGATGCGTCTTCTGGCCCACGTTATTTGCTCCTCCGCCGGGGCCGTGCCCCGGCCTTGGCCGATCGTTTGCGTCCCGTGCTCTTCCGCTTCTTGGGCTTCGCGGAGGCGGCGGCCGCCGGCGCAGCCGTCTTCGGCGCCGCCTCCGGCTCCGACGCCACGCGGATCTCCACGTGGCTCGTCCGCTTCATGATCGGCGTCCCGCGGCCCATCGCCCCCGGCGTGAAGCGCTTCAGCGTCGCGCCCTCGTTCACTACGGCGTAGCGCACGCGCAGGCGGTCGACGTCCAGCGGCGTGTTGGCCCGCTGGGCCTGCTGCTCGGCGTTCGCCACGGCCGACTTCAGCACCTTATGGATCTGCTTCGCGGCCAGCTTCTTCGAGAACCGCAGGATGCCGTACGCTTCCGGCACCGCGCGGCCCCGGATCAGATCGATAACGAGGCGCATCTTCCGCGCCGACTGGCGGACCGACCGCTGAATGGCACGCGCTTCCATGGCTTACGCCGGCGGCGGCGCTGCTTCCGCCGCCTCGGCCTCGCGCTCCTGTGCCGAGCCCTTGGCGCTGTGGCCGCGGAACAGGCGCGTGGCGGCGAACTCACCCAGCTTGTGACCGACCATGTTCTCCGTCACGTACACCGGGATGAACTTGTTGCCGTTGTGCACGGCGAGCGTGTGCCCCACGAAGTCCGGCGTGATGGTGCTGCGCCGCGACCAGGTCTTGAAGACCTTTTTTTCATTCTTCGCGTTCAGGGCCTCGATCTTCGCTAGCAGCGAAGGCTCGACGTAGGGGCCCTTCTTGACCGAGCGTCCCATTACTGCGTCGCCTTCCCGCGGCGCCTGCCGCGCACGATGAGTTTCGTCGAGGGCTTCTTCTTGTGCCGCGTCTTCTTCCCCTCGACCTTGCCCCAGGGGGAGGTGGGCGGCCGGCCGCCCGAGCTCTTGCCCTCACCGCCGCCCAGGGGATGATCCACCGGATTCATCGCCACGCCGCGCACCTTGGGCCGCCGGCCCAGCCACCGGGTCTTCCCCGCTTTGCCCACCGAGAGCAGCTCGTGCTCGGGGTTCGACACCTCGCCGATCGTGGCGAGGCATTCCCCGCGCACCATCCGCATCTCCGTCGACCGCAGGCGCAGCGTGACGTAGTTCCCTTCCTTCGCCACGACCTGCACTCCGGTGCCGGCCGAGCGGCACAGCTGGCCGCCGCGCCCGATCTTGAGCTCGACGTTGTGTACCGTGGTCCCCAGGGGGACCTCGAACAGCGGCATCGCGTTCCCGACGCGGATGTCCGAGCCCGGACCCGACACCACCGCGTCGCCGACGGCGAGCCCTTGAGGGGCGATGATGTAGCGCTTCTCGCCGTCCGCGTACGTGACGAGCGCGATCCGCGCCGTCCGGTTGGGGTCGTACTCGATCGCGGACACTTTCCCCGGCACGCCGAACTTGTCGCGGCGGAAATCGATGCGGCGGAACTGCCGCTTGTGTCCGCCCCCCTGGTGCCGCGTGGTGATGTGGCCCTTGTTGTTGCGGCCGCCGGTCCGCTTGAGCGGCTCGAGGAGCGAGCGCTCCGGCTCCGTCTTGGTCACCTCGGCGAAATCCGAGACCGACCGGAAGCGCGTCGCCGGAGTCATCGGCTTGAACTGTCGGATTCCCATCTCAACCCTCGAAGATCGCGATCGTGTCGCCGTCCTTCAGCGTCACGATGGCTTTCTTCCATGGCGGCCGCCGGCCCGTGTGGCGGCCGTACGTGCGCCGCTTCGCCCGGACCACGAGCGTGCGGACGTCGGTCACGGTGACCTTGAACAACGCTTCGATCGCCGCCCTGATCTGCGGCTTGGTCGCTTCCGACGCGACCCGGAACGCGTACTCCTTGCGCGCCGCGTAGGCGGCCGACGACTTCTCGGTGACGACGGGCGCCACGATGGTGCGGTGCAGGTCAGGCATCGGCGTCGGCCCCTTCCCCCTCCGGCCCCGTCTCCGTCTCCGTCTCCGTCTCGGCCTTGCCACCCTCGGCGGCGAGCGCGGGAAGCTCGACGAGCACCGCGTCGGACCAGAGCAGCTCGTACGCGGTCACGTCGCTGAATCGCATGACGTGCACGCGCGGCAGGTTACGGCCCGACAGGTACACGTTGTCGGCGCTCGGCGCGCCCGCGGTCAGCAGCAACACCTTGCGGTCGGCCACGCCCAGCTTGCCGAGCAGCTCCGCCAGCAGCTTGGTGCGCGGCTTCTCGAGCTCGAGGGGGTCGAGCACCATCAGCGCGCCCTCCCGCGCCCGGGCGTTGAACGCCGATTTCCGCGCCAGCTGGCGCAGCTTCTTCGGAATCCCGAGGCGATAGCTGCGGGGCTGGGGGCCGAAGACGATGCCGCCGTGGCGCCAATGCGGCGCCCGCGTGGACCCCTGCCGCGCGCGGCCCGTGCCCTTCTGGCGCCATGGCTTCTGGTTTCCGCCCGTGACGAAGCGGCGCGTCTTGGTCGCGTGCGTGCCCTGGCGCTGGTTCGCGAGAAACGTGATGACGGCGCGGTGCATCGCGTCTTCGTTCACCGTCCCGTCAAACAGCGCTTCCGGCAGGCGTACGGCCTTCTTCTTCGCCCCGGCGGCCGAGAAATGCGGAGCCTCAAGCATGGCGGCTCGCCCCTCCCTGCTTGCGCACGGTGAGGAGCCCGTTCATCGGGCCCGGCACCGAGCCATGGACGAACAGCAGGTTTCGCGCGGCGTCGACCTTGACCACCTTCAGCCCCATTTCGGTGAAGCGCCGCGCGCCCATGTGTCCCGGCATGCGCTTTCCCTTGATGATGCGCGACGGATCGGTGCCGGGAGCGATGGAGCCCGGCTTGCGGTGGCGCGTGTTCCCGTGGGTCTCGGGACCGCCGTGGAAGTGATGGCGGTGCACCACGCCCTGGAAGCCGCGACCCTTGGTTACGCCCGTGATCTTCACACGGTCGCCCGCGGCGAAGATGGTGACCGTGATCGTCTCCCCGGGCTTCGGGGCTTCGCCCGTCGCGGGGAAGCTCCGCAGCCTGCGCGGCGTGACCTCGAGGCCGGCGCGCTTGGCGTGGCCCGCCAGCGCCTTGGGCGTGCGCTTCGCCTTCAGGGCGCCGAAGCCGAGCTGCACCTCGGTCTCGCGCACCTGCACCACGGGGCACGGGCCCGCCTCGATCACCGTCACGGGCACGTGCGTCCCGTCCTCGGTGAAGAGGCGCGTCATACCGAGTTTCCTGCCGATCAGTGCGTTCATGACTCCTACTGGACCTTGATCTCCACGTCCACGCCCGCCGGTAAATCCAGCTTCGTCAACGCATCCACGGTCTGCGAGCGCGTGTCGAGGATGTCGATCAGCCGCTTGTGCGTCTTCAGCTCGAACTGCTCCCGGCTCTTCTTGTCGATGTGCGGGCTCCGCAGCACCGTCCACAGCTGCCGCTTGGTGGGCAGGGGAATGGGACCCGAGACCTGCGCGCCGGTTTTCTCGGCGGTGCGCACGATATCGGCCGCGGCCTGATCGATCAGCGCGTGGTCAAACGCCTTGAGACGAATCCGGATCCTGCCTGCCATGTGCTCGCTCCTCGGGTTATTTCTTGATCTTCGTAGCCACGCCGGCGCCGACGGTGCGGCCGCCTTCGCGAATCGCGAACCGCAGCCCCTCCTCCATCGCGATCGGCGTGATCAGCTCGATCCCCATCTTCGTGTTGTCCCCCGGCATCACCATCTCCACCCCCCCCGGCAGCT
>WNGP01000043.1_pt1 | contig 70429 bp, 69 predicted proteins | sample 5407671 | NCBI WGS metagenome assembly WNGP01 (sample SAMN13153381, study PRJNA577476) | soil metagenome | isolation source: 40 cm soil or saprolite under Garry oak tree replicate 2 | place: USA:California | collected 2016-06-15 | reverse complement strand
CCTCGATGACCACATCAGCGGGCCTGGGCGGCGCCCCGGTCCCGTCCACCAGCAGCGCTCCGCGTAGCACCGTCATCGAGCACCTCCACGGCGTCGTGCCGTCGTAATCCGTAAAATGATTAACTAAAGCATATGATTCAACTAGTTCCAGCGCCAGTGGGGAGAGCATAAATAGCGGCCTGACTTCTTTCGAGGTCCTTAAGAGGTCGCTGGTCGGCAAACCAGCAGCTGCCGCCGCCCGTCACCCGTAGTGGCGGCGCAACTGCCGTCGGGGCGGGGGACAAACCCCCGGCTGCTTGGAATCCCACCGTAAGGACTTGTCATGAGCAACTTGAAGTTGCTGGTCAGCGCGCTTGTTGTGGCCGCTGTCGGCTGCGGAGTGGCCGGGCGGGCCAGCAGCCCGCTGACTCCGGCACGGTGTCCACGGCGACCGGAGCCGGTTCCGCCATGGGCTCGGGTTCACCGATGACCGCAGGTGTCAGCACCGGACCCGGTAGTTACAGCTTGCAGCCGATGCCGACCGGCACGGTCTGGATTGGGCGCGGAGCGCACGGCCATCTGCAGGCGCGGGTGGACATGTTCGGGCTTACCCCAGGCTCCTCGCACCAGGTGAGCATCGACGGCCCGCTCGGGCATCCGGTGCGGTTCCCCGCGCTGACCGCTAACTCCGTTGGCCAGGCCGACGTCACCCTGACTTCGGTCAGCCGTGTTGCCTGGCTGCCGCCGCTCAGCCGGTTCGTCATCCGGCTCGGCGATGCCAGCGGCGACCCGCTGGCGGCGGAACCGATCGCCGAAACCAGCGTGCTGCCGGTTCGTCCCGGCCCCCGTTCAGTGTTCGCTTTCCACGCCGTCACGTTTGGCACCAACGGCGTCAGCCTGGGCCGGCCCGCCGGCCGGACTACGATCGCCTACAACGCCTCGGCCCAGACCCTGACCGTCAGCGTTACCGCATCCGGGCTGAACCCCGGGCCGCACGCCGCGCACATCCACCTGGGTAGCTGCCAGAACCAGGGCGCAGTCAAGTACATGCTGGCCGACTTCATCGCCGACGGGAACGGCGACATCATCAACCAGACCCGCGTCGTCACAGGAGTCACCAGCGTCCCCGGGCCCGGCAACTGGTACCTCAACCTGCATCAGGGCGGGATGAACCAGATCCTGGCCAACGGTGTGCCGACGCTGAGCTTCCGGCCCATGCTCTGCACCGACATCACCAGCTTCGCGGTGACCGGCGGCAAAGCTTCCGTGACCGGCGGCACCCCTACGGCTTCACCGACTGCCACCCCGACGGCTTCGCCGACTGGGTCGCCATCTGTTTCACCGACACTCCCCACGCCGACCAGCACTCCTTCCATGACCATGCCCACCAGCAGCTCGAGTCCGACTAGCAGCCCCTCCGGCAATCCCAGCGCTCAGCCGACTCACTACTGACAAGTACGGCCGGGAGGTTTTGGTCCGGCCGCGGTCAGATGCCTAGCCGGTCGAGCAGCCGCTCGTGATATACGGCCGGACCGCCGAACAGCAGCTCAGCGGACTTGGCGCGGCGGAAGTACAGGTGGGCGGGGTGTTCCCAGGTGAACCCGATGCCACCGTGCACCTGGATGTTCTCGGCGGCGGCGAACAGGTAAGCCCGGGAGCAGCAGATGTGCGCCGTCGCCGCGGCGACTCCGAAGTCCGCCGCGGCCTCATCCGCCAGACGGGCCGCCTCGCGGGCCGTCGCTTCCGCGAGTTCCACCCGGACCAGCATGTCCGCGCACTTGTGCTTGACGGCCTGGAAGGAGCCGATGGGACGGCCGAACTGGTACCGGGTCCTGGCGTACCCGGCGCTCATCTCCAGGCACCTCCTGGCCCCGCCGGCCTGCTCGGCGGCCAGCGCGACGCAGGCCAGGTCGAGCACCCGGCTCATCAGCCGGCCCGCCTGGCCTTCGGCGCCGATGAGGACCGCGGGCACCCGGTCGAAGGTCAGCATGGCCATCGCCCGGGTGGGATCGAGCGTGGTCATCGGCTCGGCGCGCAGTCCGGGCGCCCCCCGGTCCACCGCGAACAGGGTCGGTCCGGCGGTGCTGCGCGCCACGACCAGGACCAGGTCCGCGATCGCCCCGTCGATGACGAAGCTCTTCTTCCCGCTCAGTGTCCACCCCCCGGCCGCCCGTTCGGCCCGGGTTGAGACCATGGCCGGGTCCCACGACGCGTTGCCTTCCGCCGCGGCCAGCGTGGCGATGGTCTGTCCGGCGGCGATGCCGGGCAGGTACCGCGCGCAGGCCGCCTCGTCGGCCGAGGCGAGCAGCGCCTGGGCGGCGAGCACCACCGTGGCGAAGAAAGGCGAGCACAGCAGCGCGGCGCCCATCTCCTCCAGCACCACCTCGAGCTCGGTCAGGCCGAACCCGTCACCGCCGTAGTCGCCGGGCAGCGCCAGTCCAGGCAGCCTGAGCTGGCGGGCCATCTGATCCCACACCGCCGGGTCATATCCGGTCTCGGCGGCGGCGCGGACCGCGCTTTCCGGGGACTTGGCCGCCAGGAACTCGCGGACGGCCTCGCGCAGTTCGTCCAGCTCTTCCTGGCCCTCGCTCATGCCGCGCCGCCCGACCGGGGTAGCTCGCGGAACGGTGAGGTGGTGTCGATGCCGGGCTCCTTCGGCAGCCCGAGAACCCGCTCGGCCAGGATGTTCTTCATGATCTCCTCGGTGCCGCCGAGGATCCGCAGGGCGGGCGTGGCCAGCAGCAGCTCCGCCCAGGCGTAGGTGCCCCATTCCCCGGTGTCGGCGATGATCCGCGGCCCGAGGACGCGGGACACGAAGTCCGCGGCTCGGGTCAGGTTCTGCGCGTACATCAGCTTGGCCACCGACATCTCCGGCCCCGGCGCCACGCCGGCCTGCATCCGGCGGAAGGCCCGCGCGTTCAGGTGCCCGGCCGCGATCATGTCGGTCAGCAGCTCGCTCAGGTCACGGCGCAGCGCCCGGTCGTCCCACGTCCAGGTGGCCCGCATGAGCGCGCTGAGCCGCTCAGGTGACAGGGCCTCGGCGACCGGCCCGCTGCCCTCGCTGCCCACGGTGGCGCGCTCGTTCATCAGCGTGGTGAGGGCGACCCGCCAGCCGCCGTTGACCTCACCGAGCCGGTGGTCGTCCGGCACCCGGACGCCGGACAGGAAGACCTCGTTGAAGTCGCTGCCCCCGGTCATCTGGCGCAGCGGCCGAACGTCTACCCCCGGTGCGCTCATGTCGACCAGGAACGCGGTGATGCCCTTGTGCTTCGGCGCGTCCGGGTCGGTCCGGCACAGCGCCATGCCGATCTGGCTGTGCTGCGCCACCGAGGTCCATACCTTCTGTCCGTCCAGGATCCACGTGGCTCCGCTGGCGACGGCGCGGGTGCGCAGGCTGGCCAGGTCGGACCCGGCGTCCGGCTCGCTGAACAGCTGGCAGGCGATCACGTCGCCGCGGTACATGGCCGGCAGGTAACGGTCTTTGACGGGCTGCTGACCGTGGACCAGGATGGTCGGCCCGATCATGCCCAGCCCGATCACGCTGAGCGTGCCGGTGTCCGGGACGTCGTACTGCGACTCGATGCTGTCGTAGACCAGCTCGTGGACCGGTGTGAGGCCGCGGCCGCCGTACTCGGGCGGCCCGGAGATCCAGCCGAACCCATTGGAGTACCGGGTCCGCTGCCAGTCCCGGGCGGCCCGCAGCTTCGGTTCCGCTACCTCCGGCGGGTCCGCGCCGAAGTAGGCCACCCGGTCGTCGCCTTCGCCCCAGCGGAACGCGGCGCGTTCGGCCGCCCGGGAGGCGTGGGCATCGAGGAACTCGCGGACCTCCCGGGTGAACTCCTGCATCTCTTCAGGCATCGGATCCCACCTCAGGTGGACAGGATGGTCACCGCGGACACGCCGGGGGCGCCGTACAGGTGGGCGTAGCCGACCGCGGGCTCCCCTGGCACCTGCCGCGCTCCCGCCGTGCCGCGCAGCTGCAGCACCAGCTCATGGATCTGGCGCAGCCCGGAGGCGCCGATCGGCTCGCCGTTGCCGATCAGGCCGCCGTCGGTGTTGACCGGCAGCCTGCCCCCGATCTCGGTCTCGCCGTCGGCGATCATCCGCTCCTGCTCGCCGTCCTTACACAGCCCGTTCTCGGCCAGGTGGATGATCTCCGAGCCGGCGTCGGTGTCCTGGAGCTGCGCCACGGCCACGTCCTGCGGCCCGATCCCGGCGATCTCATAGGCCTCCCGCGAGGCGTCCACGGTGGGGCTGGGTGCCTGCTCCCCGGCCGGGACCGAGGGGCTCTGCACCTCGAACGCGCCAACCCGGCGGCTGCGAAGCGCGCTGGCCCGGACCCGGATCGGCCGCCCGGCGTACTTATGCGCCTGGTCGGCGCGGCACAGCACGACGGCCGCGGCACCCTCGTCCGGGCCGCAGTACATGAACTGGCGGAGCGGGTAGTTCAGCACCGGGGAGGCGAGGATCTCCGCCTCCGACAGCGGAGTGCGCCGCCACGCCTTGTCGTTACCGGACGCATTGCGGAAGTTCTTGGCCGCCACCTTGGCCAGCGTCGGGTGGGTGATGCCGTGGTCGTGCATGTAGCGGTTGATCTTCATGCCGAAGAAATGCGTGGTCAGGAACATGCCGGTCTGGCCGTACCAGGCGGGCAGGCCGGCCACCGACGGATCGGCCGCGAACGCGCCCCGGGGGTGCTTGTCCATCCCGATCGCGATCGTCAGGTCATGCTCGCCGGTCTCGATGGCCCGGGCGGCCAAGGACACCGCGGTGCCGGCCGTCGCGCAGCCGTTGAACACGCCGCGCAGCGGCACGCCGGTCAGCCCGAGCCGGCCCACGATGGCGTCCGGGTTGTACACCTCCAGGCTGCCCACGAAGCCCGCCTGGACCTGCGGCCAGCCGACCCCGCCGTCGTCGAGCGCGGCCCGGACCGCATCGGCGGCCATGTCCATCGCGGACTTGCCGGGGAACCGGCCGAACGGGTGCAGACCGACGCCGATGATCACCGCTTCCATCAGGCCTCCTCGGGCGCGTTGGCAGTGCTCTCGCCCGCAGGGGCGAACGCGAACGTCATGACCTCCGTGCCGTCCGCGCGGACGGTGTAGGGCACGATGGCCAGCCGCATCGGCTGGCCGATGGCCAGCCGGGCCGGATCAGGTTCCGTCAGCCGGGCCTCGACCATGACCTCACCGGGCAGTTCGACGTAGCCCAGCGCGTACGGCTGGAAGGTCTCGGCCGTGTCGGTGCTGTCGTGGGGAGGGCCGTCGTAGGGCGGGCTCGGCGGCCGGAAGTCCTGCGTGGTGAACGTCCAAAGCGTGCCCCGGTCGGACAGCAGCCGCTCGGTCGCCTGCGTCCCGCCGCACCGCTGGCAGGCCAGCCCGGCCGGGAACCCGACCAGCCCGCAGGCCTGGCACTGCGCCCCGATCAGCCGGGGGTCGTCGGAGGGCCAGGTAAACAGGCCTTCCGCCACTGGAACCTGCCGGGATCCGGTCATTGCCGCTCTCCTGCCTACCCTTTATACAGATAACTATGTAAACTCTTTATACCCGATGATGGCAACTAAAGACCAGTACCGAACGAGCCGGGCCGCTCGCCCGTCCGCCGGTGCGAGTGATCACGGGGTACGGTCTGACCAGGAGGACACGATGACCAAGATCTGGGCCAACTCCGCGGACTCGCACGTCCTGGAACCCGCTGACCTGTGGCTGCAGTCGCTTCCGCCCCGGCTGGCGCAGCGGGCCCCGCGCGCCGAGCGCGGCGACAAGTACGAGATCCTCTATATCGACGGCGAGCGGGTAGACCGCCAGCTGAACGACTTCATGGACGCGATACGCCCGCCGGGCGCCCGGGACCTCGACATCCGGCTGAAGGACCTCGATCAGGAAGGCGTCTGGGGCCAGCTCGCGTTCCCGTCCATGGGATTCTGGACCGTCAAGATCAAAGACCGGGAGCTGGCCCGGGAGACGGTGCGGGCCTGGAACGACTGGGCGCACGCCGAGATCCTGAGCAAGAACAAGCGGGTCATCCCCACCGCGTGCGTGTCCACGGCGGACATCGGCGACGCGGTGGCCGAGCTTGAGCGCGCCGCCGGGCTCGGCTTCCAGGCCGTGTTCCTGCCCAGCCAGACCCGCCCCGGCGAGGAGTACGCCCTGGACCAGTGGGAGCCATTCTGGACCGCCGCCGAGCGGGCAGGCCTGGTACTCGGCTTCCACATCGGCACCGGCGGGGACACGGTGGTATTCCGCGGCCCGGGCGGCGCGGTGATCAACTACATGGAGACCACCTATCCCGGCATGCGGGTGGTGTCGCACCTGGTCGCGGGCGGCGCCCTGGACCGCCACCCGGGCCTGCGCATCCTCATCGCCGAGGGCGGCGCCGCGTGGGTGCCCGCCATCGGGGACCGGATGGACGAGGCCTACCGTCAGCACGGCATGTTCGTCCGGCCCAAGCTGAGCAGGCTGCCCAGCGAGATCATCCGCCAGCAGGTCTATGCGTCCTTCCAGCACGACAAGAGCGCGGTACAGGTGGTGCCCGCGATGGGCTACCGCAACGTGCTCTGGGGGGATGACTACCCGCACCTGGAAGGCACCTACGGGCACACCCAGGAGACGCTGCGCGGCCTGTTCGCCGGCGTCAGCGACGAGGTCCGCGACCGGGTCACCAGCGGCACCTTCAACGAGCTGTTCCGGGTGCCCGTCCAGACGCCCGCGCAGGCTTCGGTATAAGTGACCCCTGTTTGACCGTACTCGGTGGGCCCCTGCGTACCTAAGAAGGTACCCAGGGGCCCACCGACTCCGCTGGGGGCCTTCGGCGGGGCGAGGTTCAGGTGGGGGGCTTGCGGGTGCCTAGGGTGTCGGCGTTGGGGGCGGCCTTGGCTACTAGGGCGGGGATGACCGCGGACAGGGCAGCCGGGTCCCAGCGGGTGTCGGCGGAGATGCTGGGGCCGTTCACCCAGCCCTCCAGCACGGTGATCGCGTTCCCCCAGACGCTGAATACCCGTCCGGTCACCTCACGGGACTCCGCCGAGCCGAGCCAGACCACCAGCGGCGAGATCGCCTCCGGGCTCAGGTCCGCGCTGGCCGCCGCGGCGCGCATCATCTCGATGTCTTCGGTCATCCGGGTCAGCGCGGTCGGCGCGATGGCGTTGACCGTCACGCCGTAGCGGTCAAGTTCCCGGGCCGCGATGATGGTCAGGCTGGCGATGCCGGCCTTGGCGGCCCCGTAGTTGGCCTGGCCCGGGTTGCCGAACAGCCCCGACGGGGAGGTCGTGTTGATCACCCGCGCGTCGTTGGCGTGGCCCTGCTTGGCCCGTTGCCGCCAGTAGGCGCCGGCATGGTGCAGTACCGCCAACGTGCCCTTGAGGTGCACGCCGAGGACCGCGTCCCAGTCCTGTTCGGTCATCGTGACGATCATGCGGTCGCGCAGGATGCCCGCGTTGTTCACCACCACGTCCAGGCCGCCGAAGGTCTCGATGGCCGCTGCGATCAGCCGCTGCGCGCCGGCCCAGGAGGAGATGTCGTCGGTGTTCGCGACGGCTTCGCCGCCGGCCGCGGCGATCTCGTCGGCGACGGCCTGGGCCGGGCCGGCCGACGCGCCGTTTCCCGACAACGCGGTGCCGTCCCTGGCGCCGCCCAGGTCGTTGACCACGACCTTGGCGCCCTGCGCGGCGAACGCCAGGGCGTGCGCCCGGCCGATCCCGTTCCCGGCGCCGGTGATGACCACGACGCGCCCCGTGCATGTTCTGGTCGGCATGTGCTCTCCTTAGATGTCAGGCCTTCGATGTCAGGCGCGGAAGTCGGCCACGAAGGGCTGATGGGCGAGCATGCCGCCGTCCACGCAGATGTTCTGTCCGGTGATGAAGGCGGATTCGTCGCAGGCCAGGAAGACGACCAGCGCGGCGATGTCCTCGGGGCGGCCGAGGCGGGGGGTGAGCGCATGCCGCAGCATGGTCGCGTGCACCGCCTCGCGGCCGGGCTTCTCGCCGATCACGATGAAGCCGGGTGATATCGCGTTGCACCGTATGCCCTGCTTGCCGAACTCCGTCGCCACGTACCGGGTCAGGCTGATCAGGGCCGCCTTGGACGCGCCGTAGGCCGGGTTGCGCAGGTCCCCGGTCAAGCCGGCGCCGGAGGCCGTGTTGATGACCGAGCCGCCGCCGCGCTCGATCATGTGCGGCACCGCGGCCTGGATGGCCACCATGGCGCCGCGCAGGTTGACCCGCATGGTGGCGTCCCAGACACCCGGGTCGGCCGCGCTGACCGGCAGGTCCCTGGTGGCGGCCAGGTGGGTCGCGGCGGCGTTGTTGTGCAGGATGTCCAGCCCGCCGTAGGCGGTTACCGCCGCCTCCACCATCGCCCTTACCGAGTCCACCTCGCCCAGGTCGGCCTGGACAGCGGTGGCCTCGCCGCCCGCGGCGGCGATCTTGGCCGCGACTTCGGAGGCCCCGTCGGCGTTCAGGTCGGCGACCACCATCCGGGCGCCCTCGGCGGCTACCCGCCGCGCGGTCGCCTGGCCGATGCCGGAGGCCGCGCCGGTGATGATCGCGATCTTGCCGTCGAGCCTGCCCATGGTCATCCCTCCTTCAACAAGGGGCGGAGCCGGGTGCAGATGGTCTGCACGTGGCGGGCGGCCAGGTCCTCCGGCAGACCCGCCACCGACGCCCCGAGCCACACTGTCTGCACCGGGGCCTCGCCGGCATGGTCCCGGATGGCCGCGGCTACGTGCTCGGGCGTGCCGAACAGGAAGTACGACATCGGGCCGGCGTCCGGGCCTTTGGCGCGCAGCCGTTCGGGGTCCACCGGGCGAGGGGCCGGGTGGCCGGTGCCCTCCACCATGTACCTGCGGTAGCTATCCTGGGCGTACGCGATGTGCGGGGCGACACGCGCCCAGTCCCGTTCGGGATCATCGGTCACGTAGGCCTGCACCCCGCCGGCCATCCGGCCGACGGCCGGATCGTGGCCGCCCTCGGCCAGGCCGTCCCGGTAGTGCGGCCAGGACGTTTCCGCCAGGGTGAGCAATCCTTCGCCCATCCGTCCGGCCCGCCGGGCGCCCTTCGGCCCCTGGTAGCCCAGCCACACCGGCAGCCTGTCCTGCACCGGCGCGGGGGTGAGCGCCGGGGTGAGACCGCCGTCGCCCCACAGCCGGCGCAGCTCGCTCACCTGCTGATCTAGGATGCGGTAGCGGGCGGTGAAGTCGGTGCCGAACAGCTCGAATTCGGGCCCCCGGTACCCGGCGCCCAGGCCGAGTTCCAGCCGGCCGCCGCTGATGATGTCCACCACCGCCGCCTCCTCGGCGAGCTGCGCGGTCTTGCGCAACGGCGCGACCAGGATGCCGGTGCCCAGGCGGACCCGGCTGGTCCGCGCGGCCACGGCGGCCGCGAAGGTTAGCGGCTGCGGCAGGTAGCCGTCCTCGAAGCCGTGGTGTTCGGAGAACCAGAGCGAGTCCGCGCCGAGTAGTTCGGCCTCCTCGCAGAGCTCGAGGGTGAACCCGTACAGCCGGGCCGGGTCCTGGCGCCAGCCGGGCGGATTGCGCAGGTCGAACCAGACGCCGATGTTCATTGTTTTGCTCCGTTCGCGGGAGCTGTGGTCAGCGTGGCGGCGCGCGCGTCGCCGTCCCAGAACCGGGCCCAGCTGGCGAACTCGGCGGGCAGCGCCGGGGCGCCGCTGCCCGCCCAGCCGGCGAATCCCTTTGATTGCGGGGTCCTGGTCACGTCGGCCGCGTACCAGTGGCGCTCGCGCCGCCGGGAGAAGAACCACTCGCCGTCCACTCGCGCGTACTCGTCGAAGTAGCAGATGGCCATCACGATCCACTCCTCGCCCACCTCGTGCTCGGCCCGGCAGTAGACCGCGCCGGTGGCGGTGTCTTTGCTGGCCAGCTCGATGCGGTGCCCGCAGATCTGGTGCACCGACCGGTAGAACCGGCGGACCATCGGGTCGATGTAGCGCCGAAGCGCCTCCCGGCCGGTGCCGTGCCGGCCCATGTCCACGTCCGGGCGGAAGCAGCCCACCCAGGCATCCAGGTCCCTGGCGTCCACGGCCATCGCGTACCGGATGGCCAGCTGCTCGATGGCCAGGTGCGCCTCGATGCGGGCCACGCGCTCGGCGAGTCCGGTGTCGGCCACGAGCTCTCTCCGTTTCTCCGATGGCGGGCGTCTGGCCCGATCGTCGTTGATTTAGAATAATAAGTCAACTGATTCTACGGTCAGTAGCTTCGCAGGCCCATGCTGCGGGCGATGCCGTTTCGCTGGATCTGGCTGGTGCCGCCGGAGATCGTGGCGACGATCGACTCCCGGTAGCGGAAGCTCATGACGGATTCGGTGGAGAAGCCGTGCCCGGCGCAGACCTGCATACCCAGCCGGGCGGCCGCGACGTAGGTCTCCGAGCCCTTGAGCTTGGCCATCGCGCCTTCCCGGCCGCATGGCTTGCCCTGGGCCAGGAGCCACGCCGCCCGGTAGGCCAGCAGCCGCGCCGAGTCGATTTCCACCTGCAGGTCAGCCATGGCGTGAGCCAGCGCCTGGAAGGTGCCGACCGGCCGGCCGAACGCGTGCCGCGTCTTGGCGAAGACGAGCATCTCATCCAGGGTCGCCTGCGCGGCCCCCAGATAGCCGCCGGTGATGATCACCTTCTCCAGCTCGATGTTGGACAGCAGTACCGACCACCCCTTGTCCTGGGGGCCGACCAGGTTCTCCCTTGGCACCACGACATCGGACAGGTACACCTCGTTGGTCCCCAGGATGTGCCGGGCGAGGGTGGGCGTGCGCCTCACCTCCACCCCGTCGGCCTGCGGGTCGATCAGGAGCAGGCTGATCCCCTCGTGCTTGGGCTCGCGCGGGCCGGTGCGGACGTAGGTGGCGATCGTGGTATCCGGGAGGCCGGCCCCGGTGCACCACATCTTCTGGCCGTTGACCACGAAGTGGTCGCCCCGCTCCTGCGCGAAGGTGCGCAGCGCCGCCGCGTCCGAACCGCTGTCCGGCTCGCTGACCGCCACCGCGAGCCGCTGCCGGCCCGTCATGACCTGCTCCCGGATGAACGCCCGCTGCGCGTCACTGCCCCAGTCGAACACGGTGATCCCCGGGATGAGGACGCCTATGTAACACATAGCCACGTCGAAGCTGGCCCGGCCGAGTTCCTCCGCGATCAGGATCAGCTCGACCGGGCTGCCGCCGTCCCCGCCATCGGTTTCGGCGAACGGCAGCGAGAACCAGCCCAGGTCCGCCATGCCCTTGAACAGTTCGGGGGGGACCGCTGACTCTTCGTCCCACTGCTTGGCTGTCTCGGCCGGGCAGACATCCGCGACGAACTGGCGTGCCGTGGCACGGAGCATCTCCTGCTCATCGGTAAGGCCGAAGTCCACCGCCTGCCCCCTGAGGGTCTGAGGTATATAGTTAATTTATTATCCTACGTTAGCGACTAAACGCCAAGCTTCCTGACTGATTGGCCCAGATCTTGGAGGAACCGATGAAGGTCGACGGCAAGCTCGCGGCGTGGCCGGCCGGCGCGGTGACCGACGAGGCCAGGCGGCACGAGAAGGCCGGCTACGCCGGGCTGTGGTCGTCGGAGTCCGCGCATGACCCCTTCCTGCCCCTGGTGCTCGCGGCCGAGCACACCGGGCAGATGGAGCTCGGCACCGCCATCGCAGTGGCCTTTGCCCGCTCCCCCATGCAGCTCGCCTACACCGCGCATGACCTGCAGGCCTACTCGGGCGGGCGGTTCATCCTCGGCCTGGGCAGCCAGGTCAAACCGCACATCGAGCGGCGGTTCTGCATGCCCTGGAGTCATCCCGCACCGCGGATGCGGGAGTTCATCTTGGCCCTGCGGGCGATCTGGTCGGCATGGGACGACGGGACGAAGCTGAGCTTCCGCGGCGACTTCTACCAGCACACGCTGATGACCCCGTTCTTCTCGCCGCCGCCCGCGCCGGGCGGCGCGCCGAAGGTCTTCCTCGCCGCGGTCGGGGAAGCGATGACCACCGTGGCCGGCGAGGTCGCTGACGGCCTGCTGGCGCACGCGTTCTGCACCGAGCGCTACCTGCGCGAGGTGACGCTCCCCGCGCTGTCCCGGGGCCTGGCCGCGTCGGGGCGGTCGCGGGCAGACGTGGAGGTCAGCATGCTGGCGATGATCGCGACCGGGGACACCGAAGAGGAGATGGCCCGGGCGGTGGCCGGCACCCGCCAGCAGATCGCCTTCTACGGCAGTACCCCGGCCTACCGGGGAGTGCTCGAGCGGCACGGCTGGGCCGGGCTCGGCGACGAGCTCAACTCGCTGTCGAGATCGGACCGGGAGGACAAGTGGGAGGCCATGGGCGGGCTTATCGACGACCACGTGCTGCGCGCCTTCGCCGTGGTGGCCGAGCCGGCCGGCGTGGCGGCGGAGATCCAGAGTCGGTTCGGCGGCCTGATCGACCGGGTCTCGTTCTACTCCCCCTATGAGACCGGCCCCGACACTTGGGACCTCATCCTGCAGGACCTCAAGTCCCCGGCAGGGGCACGACGTCTTTGACGCGCAGAACCAACCTTTCTGTGAGCATGACCTTCTTGCCTAGCGGGCGGATCAGAATCTGGCCCGGACGCCGTCCGCCACCTCCTCCGGGCTCAGGTCGATCAATGCCTCTCCGTAGAGGCGCTCGAAATAGGTGGCGTCGCTGCGATACCAGGGCTCCGGATTGGACCGGCTGACCACCTTGAGCACGACCTGGTGCCCGTGCTCGCCGGCCTGCGGCCCGCCGCCGATCACGGCGAAGTTGAACGAGGTCAGGTTCCAGGCCCGGTAGGCGGCCAGGACCTGGGACAGCCCCTGTCCCAGCGCCTGGCTGTCCTCCTCGGTCAGTTCGGTCACATCGGCCGCCCCGCTGACCACCCCCCAGACCTCATGGAACCCGCTTGGCGCGAAGGGGGTCAGCCAGGCCACCCGGCCGATGTGACCGGCCCAGCGGGGGCCGCCCGCCTCCTGGTCGACCAGGGCGGCCCAGTAGGACCCGTGCCGGTCGTGCCACGCTCTGGACTTCTCGGCCAGAAGCCGCTGGCCGGTCAGGCCGCAGGCGTCGTGAGCGGACTGGAGGTGCGGATGGACCAGCGAGGCGCCCGAGGGCGGAAGGTAGTTGGCGTTGATCGAACTCCACACGGCCGTGGGGTCCAGGCGCCGCACCATCCGGGCATGGCGGATCATGACGGCCAGGGCGTCCCCGACAATGGACGGCGTCAGGTCTTCCAGGTCGAGGAAGTGACGCTCGGGATCGTAGATGCCGACCGCGCTGTGCGTCGCGTACGCCATGATGTTGGGCACCACCACGGCCTGACCCTGGCGGATGCGGCCCTCGGCCGTGAGCTCGGCGGGAAACGGGACGGTGGCCGTCTCCAGGTGCTCGCTGTCGAATGGGCAGAAGGCCGGCTTGGCCGTAAGTTCGGTCAGGTCCGGCCGGGTCGGGGGCTGGAGCTTCACCCCGGTGAGGATCCGGGCGCTGGTCCCCGTCAGCGGGTCGCGCCGCCACCGCAGCAGCACCTGGGTCCAGGCCCCGCCGGCGGCCAGGTCAGGCACTTTGGCGTGAAGGTCTCGCTCTTCGAACTCAATCGCAGCCACGCCAAAAGCCTAAGGGCGATTCCCGCAGGCCGGCCGGAAAACCAGCGGCAGGACGCGGGGCGACCTGGCTAGGCTCGGCGCATGACCGGCCTGTTCCACGTCACCTCCGCGCTGAACCGGGAGTCGATCCTGGCCCACGGCCTGGACTGGACCCGCATGGGGGCAGCTCCGGGTATCGCGGGCAGCCCGGTGCCCGAGGAACAGGGCGTGTTCTTGTGCCGGAACGAGTTCGAGGCCGGCTGGTTCGTGCAGATGAACAACACCGGCGGCCCGGTGGATGTGTGGGCGGTGGCGGGCATCGACGAGGATGAGCTCATCGACGCGGGGTCCGGGTTCGGCTACTTCCCGGCCCGGATACCGCGCAGTCAGATCACCCTGGCCGACTGGCCGTCGGACGAGCCGGCCCCCGCTCCCCGCGGGCAGCACAGGAACAAGCAGCGGAAAAAGACGCCGCGAGCTGGCAAGTGAGCCGCCGTGGCGGCATCGCTCCTGGGACGCCCGCCGACTCGTGATGGCGGCTGGCCTGGGGCGGTTACCCGCTCCGTTCGGTCTCCTTGATTGATTTATAAAATTTAACTATATTTACCTTATGGACGACCTGGCGCCGGAACTCGTGGTGACCGCGAAGGGACCCGTCCGGCTGATCGAGCTGAACCGGCCGGAGCAACGGAACGCCGCGAGCGAGGCGCTGCACACCGCGCTGGCCGGCGTCTGGGATCGCCTCGCCGCCGACGACCAGGTGCGGGCGGTGGTGCTTACCGGCCGGGGACGGGCGTTCAGCGCGGGCGGGGATTTTCACGTGATGACCCGGGTGCAGCGGGATGAGGCGTTCCGGGAACAGAACATCGCCGAGGCACGCCGCATCATCACCGGCATGGTGCGCTGCCCGGTGCCGGTGATCGCGGCGGTGAACGGTCCCGCCGTCGGGCTGGGCTGCAGCCTGGCCCTGCTCAGCGACATGGTGCTGATGGCGGAGGGGGCCTACCTGGCCGACCCGCATGTCCAGGTGGGGCTGGTCGCCGGGGATGGCGGCGCCATGGTGCTGCCGCTGATCGTCGGGCTGGTCCGGGCCAGGGAACTGCTGTTCCTCGGGGAGCGGGTGGGCGCGGAGGAGGCCGTTCGGCTGGGCCTGGCGAACCGGGTGGTGCCCGGCGACAAGCTGCTCGACGAGGCGATGGACCTGGCCCGCCGGCTGGCCGCGCTGCCCGCCGGGGCCCTTAGGGCTACCAAACGGGCGGTGAACCTGCACCTGGAACAGGCGATGGCCGCGGTGATGGAGACCGCGCTGGCCGCCGAGCGGGACAGCATGCACTCCCCCGAGCATGTCGCGATCGTCGCGAAGCTCATCGCGAAAAGCAGCTGAGGGCACAGTGCTCGCATACCGGGCTCGCATACCGGGCTCGCATACCGGGCTCGCATACCGGGCTCGCATACCGGGAAAAGGCGGATGCGGCGTTTCCGCGGAGACGTTTGGCAAGTGCCTAACGCAATTGCAATAGAATTCGACAGGGAGGTCGCGCGATGGCAGAGGATGAGGACCTGGTGTGCACCGAGGTCGACGCGGACGGCGTGGCGACGTTCACGCTGAACCGGCCCGAGCGGCGCAACGCGTGGACCGCGGCGATGGAGAACCGGTATTTCGACGTGCTGGCCGCGGCCGACACCGATCCGGCGGTGCGGGTCGGGGTACTGACCGGCGCCGGGACGTCGTTCTGCCCGGGCATGGACATGAGCCGCCTGGCCGAGGTGGCCGGCCGGCCGGTCAACATAGCGGCCCGCCGCCCGCAGTACGCCCCGCGGCTGTTCCGCAAGCCGCTGATCGCGGCGATCAACGGCGCGTGCGCCGGGATCGGGCTGACCCAGGCGCTGATGTGCGATGTGCGGTTCGCGGCGCGGGGAGCCAGGTTCTCCACCGCCTTCGCCCGTCGCGGGCTCGGCGCCGAGTACGGCATGTCCTGGGTCCTCCCCCGGTACGTCGGCGTGGGCCACGCGCTTGACCTGCTCCTGTCCGGCCGGGTTTTCGAAGCCGACGAGGCGAAGGACCTCGGGCTGGTGAACCGGGTCCTGGAGCCCGGCGAGGTGCTGCCGGCGGCCCGGGAGTACGCCAGGGACCTGGCGCGTCACTGCTCGCCGGCCGCCATGGCCGCCATCCGCCACCAGGTGCTCGCCGACCTCGACGCCTCCTTCGAGGAGGCCTGCCGCCGCTCGTACGCGGTGATGGAGGTGCTGAACAGCGGCGCGGACTTCCGCGAAGGCGTGGACAGTTTCGTGCAGAAGCGCCCCCCGCAGTTCCGCCCGCTCCCCGATGACCTGGATCCCGAGAAGATCACCGGCGTGCTCACCCCGGGCGCCCGGATGACCGCCGCCGAACTCAGGCAACGCTGAGACCGGCTCAGCAGACGCCCGCGGCGGTGCCGAGGTAGTGCGCGAAAAGGTCGTCGCCGACGTCCTGTGACCCACCGGTGAACACCACGCTGCCCTTGTTGAGCAGGTACACGCGGTCGGCCAGGGCCAGGGCGCGGTTGACGTACTGCTCCACGAGCAGCAGCGCGGTGCCGGACGCGGCGATCTGGCCGAGGAACTCGAAGATCTTGTCCACCACGACCGGCGCCAGCCCCATCGAGGCCTCGTCCACGATGACCACCTTCGGGTCGGTGAGGTAGGCGCGAGCCAGCGACAGCATCTGCTGCTGGCCACCGGATAGCAGCCCGGCGGGCTGGCGCAGCTTCCCCCCGAGGACCGGGAAGGCCGAGGTGGCCCGGTCCAGCGCGGCGGCCTCCTCGCCCCGGCCCGCGTGCAGCACGAGGTTCTCCCGCACGGTCAGCGTCGGATAGATGCCGCGACCCTCAGGGATGTGGCAGAGCCCACGCCTGGCGCGGGCGTACGGCCGGGCCCGCGTGACGTCCTCGGCACCGAGGAGGACCGTCCCGGCCGAGGGTCTGAGCAGGCCGGACGCGACGCGGAGCAGGGTGGTCTTACCCGCCCCGTTAGGCCCAAGGAGGGCCACCACGGTACCCGGCTGGACGGTCAGCGAGACATCGCGGAGCACGGTGTGCCCGCCGTAGCCGGCCTCGATCCCGCGCAACTCCAGCATCGTGTCTACCTCGCCATCTTGGGTTGCGGCTGGCCGGCCGGCTCGGCGCCGAGGTAGGCGGTCCGGACCGTGTCGCTGGCGCTCACCTCCGCCGTGGTGCCCTCGAAGATCTTCGTCCCGAAGTCGAGCACGTGCACGTAGTCGCAGACGCTCATCACCAGCGCCATGTCGTGCTCCACCAGCAGCACGCCGACTCCCCGCTCCGCGACGACCCGGGTGAGGACCTCGCCGAACCGCTCGGTCTCCGCCCGGTCCAGGCCGGAGGACGGCTCATCGAGCAGCAGGACGTCGAAGTCGCCGGCCAGGCAGCGGGCCAGCTCCACCAGCCGCCGCTGCCCGGTGGACAGCGCCGCTACCGGGCGGTCGGCCAGATCGGCGATCCCGGCCAGGGCCATGGCCTGCTTGGCGGCCGCGCCGCGGCGGTTCCTGTCCCTGCTGGTCTCGGCCATATGCCGCCAGGGCCGCCGGCCGGCCTGCCCGGCCTCACGGCCGAGGGAGACGTTCGCCCGCGCGGTCAGCGAGTCGAAGAGCTCCATCTTCTGGAAGGTCCGGCCAAGGCCACGCCGGGCCCGGGCCGCCGGATCCAGAGCGGCCAGGTCCGCGCCGTGCAGCCGCAGCTGGCCGCCCGCCGGCCGAACCCATCCGGACGCCACGTTGAACAAGGTCGTCTTGCCCGCGCCGTTCGGCCCGATCAATCCGGTGATGCGGCCGACCGGTGCGGTCAAGCTCACGTCGTTGACCGCGACGTGCCCTCCGTACCGCACCGTGACGTGCGCCAGGTCGAGGCCGACGGCCGCCGCTTGACGGTACTGGCCGGACCGGTACTGGCCGGACCGGTGCTGGCCGGACCGGGGCTGGCCGGCCGGGGCGGGGGCAGCCGGAACCGGGGCCTCCGCGGGTTCTTGGGACGGGCTTGCCGCCGCGGGTGGCCGGCGGCGGCCCCCGATACGGTCGAGGAACCGGTGCAGCCGCTCGTTGCGCGGCGCGAAGCCGATCGCGACCTGGACCGCGGACGCGCCGAACAGCACGTTGAGCCAGTCGCCCACGGTCCCTCCGGTGGAGATCCAGGACGGGATGATCACCAGCGCGAACCCGGCGCCGAACGCATACCAGGGTTCCCGGCCCGGCATCATGACCAGCAGCGCGAGGAGGGTAAGTGAGCTGAACGCGGTGAAGTCCGAGCTGGTGACGGTGTGCACCACACCGCCGAACAAGGCTCCGGAGACAGCGGCCAGGAACGCCGCGATGCAGAAGACGAGCACCCGGGTCACCACCACGCTGGTGCCGTGCGTGGCCAGGGCGACCGGCGAGTCGGCCAGCCCGGCGAGCAGCCGGCCGAGCCTGCTGCGCACCAGCCACACCACCAGCAGGCCCGCGGCCACCGCGAAGACGAGCGCGAGGTAGTAGTAGGCGATGTCACCCTGGGCGAATGACGGCCGGTTCACCGCCTGCCCCAGCGAGCTTGAGCCGAACATGATCCAGAGCGGGTAGCCCATCTGCTGCATCGTGACGCCGAACCCGAACGTGGCCAGGGCCAGGAAAACCCCGGGCAGGCGGATGGCCGGAATCGCGATGAACGCGCCGATCGGCACCGCCGCCAGGCCTGCCAGCAGCAGCGCTGCCCCCCACGGAAGCCCGAAGCCGGCCGTCAGGTGTCCCATCGTGGCGGCGCCGATCGCCGCGAACGCGGCCTGGCACAGCGATACCTGACCCGACGTCCGGACCAGCAGGCCTAGCGACAGGAACAGCACGACCTGGGTCAGCCCGTCCGACCAGTAGGGCAGCTGGCCGGCGTTGACCAGGTGCGGGACGGCCAGCAGGACCACGCCAAGCACGACGGCGCCGGCCAGCTGGACCCGGGCGGGCGCGGCATACACCGCCGCCGGGCGGGGCCGGGCCACCCGCCGGTCGGCCAGCCTGGACCGCGGCGTGAAGATCAGCACCAGGAACAGCACGATGAACGGGATGCTGGCGGGCAGCCCGGCCAGCGCGGCGCTGCCCGTGACGACGTACTTGGTCGCCACCGAGGCGATGATCCCGATGACCAGGCCGCCGGCGTAGGTGATCGGCAGGCTGCGGAACCGGCCGATCGCCGCGGCGCCGAAGGCCTGGACGACCAGCAGGGTGAGCACGGTGGCGTCCAGGTTCAGGGTCGGCGCCAGCAAGATCCCGGCCAGGGTGGCGAAGCTGGAGCCGATGATCCAGGCCCACCGCCGCACCGCGGCCGGGCTGGTGCCGCCCAGGTCGAGCAGTTCGGGGTTGTCGACCACGCCCCGCATGGCCAGGCCGAGCCTGGTTCGCCGGAAGAACAAGAATAGGGCGACGGTCGCGGCCAGCGCGATGCCGGTGATGATCATCTGGTCTTCGCCGACGAACACGCCGCCGACCTTGACCGTGTGCTGCGGCAGCCAGGCGGGGAAGGTTCGCGCCAGCGTGCCGAACGTCGCCGAGAAGAAGCCCTGGACCACCAGGACCAGGCCGATCGTGGCGACCACCTTCATGGTCGCGGACGCGTCCGCGAGCCGGCGCGCCATCGCCTCCATGCCCAGGCCGAGCACCGGGCCGAGCACGAATACGCAGATCAGCGCGGTGGGCACGGCGGGCAGATGGAGCACGTCGTCGTGCAGGATGTAGAAGACATAGGCGCCGGTGGTGGCCACCGCGCCCTGGGCGAAGTTGAAGATGCCCGACGTCTTGTAGGTGAGCACCAGGCCGGTTCCGGTCAGGCCGTAGACCGATCCGGCGGTGATGCCGAGGATCACGAACGGGAGCAGGGCATTCATCCGGTCATCTCGCTCAGTAGGTCGTCAGATCCCGGAGCGCCCGGTCTGGCCGGGGCGCTCCGGGATCAGGCTCATGGGCAGATCGGCGCGGTGCCCTTGGGAGCGGTCAGCTTGCTCCCGTTGATCTGGGCCAGGAAGAAGCAGGTCACCTGGGAGGCGGGCGCGCCGGAGTGGAAGTTAAGCGGCGGAGTCAGGCCGTTCAGGGTGTCGTTCTTCGGCAGCGAATACAGCGCGGTGAACACGTCCGCCGCGGTCGGCTTGGCGGACAGCTTCGCGGCCGCCGCCCCGAACAGGACGCCGCCGGTCCAGCCGGACATCGGGTTCGGGCCGAGCGCGGTGCTCGCCTCGTACTTGGCCATGGCCTGCTGGAACTGGGCCACCGCGGGGGTGCTGTCGAACCAGAGCGCGTTCGTCGTGGGCACGTACGCGCCGTTGACCTGGGACAGCTGGAGGTAGCGGTTGTCGAACGCCCCGGACGGGATCACGTACACGGGGCTGTAACCCTGCTGTGTGCACGCAGGCGCGAACCGGGAGCCGGCCGCGTAGGAGGCGTCGACGATCAGGGCCTGTGCTCCGGCCTGCTTCGCGGCCAGGCACTGGGCGGTGTAGCTCGGCGCCGCCACGGCGATCGCCGCACTGGTGGACATGTCCAGGTGGAATGCCTTCGCATAGCCCTGCAGCGCGGGCACGGTCTGCTTGCAGGCGGCGACCTCCGCGCAGTACACGGCGCCGAACGAGGCCTTGCCCGCCGCCTTGACCGCGTACGCCTGCATCTCCAGCGAGGTGAGGACCGTGGCGCCGGACGGGAAGAACGACGTGTTGGTGAACCACACAGGAGTGTCGGCCTGGCCGCCGACCACGGCGACGTGCTGCTGCTGGACGTAGGAGGCCCAGCCGCTCTCGGTGCCTCCGGCCTCCGGGCTGACGATGGCCAGCACGTGGTCCACCTGGACGAGCTGGCGGATGTCCGCCTGCGACTTGGTCGCGTCGCCCTGGTCGTCCTCGATGACCAGCTTGACCTGGCGGCCGTTGATGCCGCCGCTGGCGTTGACCGAGTTGACCCAGGCCTGCAGCCCGGCCAGGTGCTCCGGCTGGGCGGACGGGCCGGAGAAGTTACCGATCGTGCCGATGACCAGGTCCGACCCGGATGCGGCGACGGCGGAGCCGGAGCTAGCGGTGCCGGGGCTGGTGCTGGGGCTGGTGCTACTGCTGCTGCTGCAGGCCGAGGCGAGGGCCGCGACCGCGACGCTCAGCGCGGATACCCGCAGCAGAGCGGTTCTGCGTGCCTTGTTCATTACTGGTTTGACCCCCAAAAGTCGGCCGGGAGGAGATGGTGACTGGCCGGGGCGGGCTCCGTGTCCCGGCAGCGCTGGCGTGGCCTGAGTCACGCAGACAATGACTGGACGGTAAGCGGGCGTGACCCGGATCACTAGTAGGTAGCTAAATTGTCTATCTAATTGTTATCATCTAACGAACATGACGTCTACAGGTAAGTTGACCCGGTTTTGGCCCGGCTGCCGACCGCGACCGCGGGGAGTGGGAGACACGAGCGCTGATGGACCTGGGCCTGTCCAGGAAGACGGCACGCCTTCAGCTCGCGGCACCGTCTGCACGGTGCAGCTCGACAAGCTCCAGGCCGAGCGACAGGATGCGGTTGAGCGCGCCGTGCAGGGCCGCTTGGTCCAGGTCACCAGCCAGCACGGTGTCCGGGCCGTTGCGTTCGATATCGAAATCCATGAACGCCTCGCGGCTGGCCTCACCCAGATCACCGGCAATCGTGATCCGATAGCGGTGCGTGCGCACGTGGCCTCCGATCGGACACAAGTAACTGGCGCCCGAACCATAGCCAGAACGGTTCTTAGAGTATGAGTATTACTCTTTCTTAGAGTATTACTCTAGGGAACTGCTCCACGATCGTACCCGCAGAAGATGCCGCGGGCCTGGGCTCACGCGCGGCCGGGCGGCCCCGCCGGGGTGAGCTGCGCGCGGGCGCTGGTCATGGCGAGCTCGCTCAGCCGATCGCGGGGCAGGTCGGGCTTCTGGTTCAGGTAGAGGATCGCGAGCCCGTCGAGCATCGCGCAAAAGCAGATGGTGAAGTCGCCGAGCGGCACCTGCAGGCCGAATGTCCCCTCCCGCAGGCCGCGCTGCACGATCTCGGTGAGATCCTCGCCCCACGGGCGCATCAGCTCGTCGAGGAACTCGCTCACCTCCGCGTCGTGCGGGGCGCGCGCCCATGTCTCGGTCCACAGGTTCCAGGAGGGGTCGGCGGGGCCGGACGGCAGGTACAAGTCGACGTACCGTTCGAGCTGCCGCCAGGCGCCCGCCACCTCCGGCAGGACGGCCCGGCGGTGCGCGGTGTCCTGGTGCTCTTGCCACGCCAGCGTCTCCAGCAAGATGTGTTCCTTGGTGGTGAAGTAGTACATCACCTGCCCGGAGCTCATCCCGGCCCGCCGGGCGATCTCCGCCAGCCGGACCTGGTCGATGCCCACCTCGGTAATCAGCTCAAGAGCGACCTTCAGCACCCGGTCACGGCTTCGCTGCCCCTGGGCCGTGCTGCCTGGCCCGCGGCGCCGCGAAGACGGCGCGGCGGCCCGGGCGGCCGGGTGCCCGGGCAACGCGCTGCCGGCCTGCTGCTGGGTACCGATCCCGCCAGGATAACGGAGACATCTCTAGAGCGACACTCTAGAGAAGACCAGAATCGTCTGGGCCATGCCGGGTTACTTCAGCAGCGGGGTCTCGTTGACGGGGGTCTGCGACCGGATCGTGATGCTGAATTTCGGGGACATACTGGGAGCGGGAACCCCCGCCGAGATCCGGGCCCACCCCGAGGTGATCGCGGCCTACCTGGGCACAGGTATCGCTCAGTCCGGACCGGGCGCGCCGATGGACCGGGTGTGAGTGAGGTGGCCAGGCCAGTGCTCGAGGCCAGGAAGCTGTCGGCCGGCTACGGCCGGGTGCCAGTCGTGCGTGAGCTCGACCACGCTCGAGGGCAGGTCATTCGACGCCCACGAGCTCCTCGCCACGATCGGTGCGGTCCGGGCCCAGGTCGTGGCCATCGTCGGCGACGCGTTCGCGCTCCCGCTGCTGCGGGCCCTTGACGCCGGTGGGCCGGCCGACCGCGACGAGACCTCATCGCTGCGGGCCATCTGCTCGGCCGGCACCGCGTGGAGCGCCCGGATCAAGCAGCGCCTGCTCGAGCACGTGCCGCAGGCTGCCCTGCTCGACTTCTGCGGGTCCACCGAAGGGGTCACCTACGGTTTCCGGCGGGTGCGGCGGGGAGATCCCGTCTTCACCGCCAACTTCCAGGCGGCGCCCGGTCTCAGGGTCATCGGCCCGGATCGGCGGGAGCTCCCCCGCGGGGAGGCCGGCCTGCTGGCCGGCCCGACACCCGCGTCGGCCTACCACAAGGACCCGCAGCGCAGCGCCACCACGTTCTTCACCATCGACGGCGAGCAGCTCGCCGTGCCCGGCGACCTCGGCCGGATCGAGGCCGACGGCAGCGTCACGCTGATCGGCCGGGGCACGAGCGTGATCAACACGGGGGGCGAGAAGGTCCATCCAGCGGAGGTGGAGGAGGCCATCAAGGAGCTAGACGGCGTGGAGGAGTGCCTGGTCGCGGGCGTCCCCGATGAGCGCTTCGGCCAGCTGGTCGCGGCCATCGTCGTGGCCGCGGCGGACCGGCACCTGGACGCCTCCGACGTGATCGCCGCGGCCAGGCGGTCGCTGGCCGGCTACAAGGTCCCCCGGCTGGTCGTCTTCGCCGGTGACGTGCCCAGGGCGCCCAACGGGAAGACCGACTACGCGGCGGCCCAGACGATACTGGCCCGCCAGCTCGGTGCTGGCCAGGTCAGGCCCGCTAGGACGATGTGATCTTTGCGCCGGATCGCGGCCGTCAGCGCCCCGGATCGATGTTCTGGTTCAGGTGGAAGAAGTTGTCCGGGTCGTAGGTGCGCTTCACGGCGACCAGGCGCTGATAGTTCGCGCCGTAGTTGTCCCGCACCTTGCCCTGGTCGTCGGCACCCATGAAGTTCACGTACCCGCCGGTTTCTGAGTGCGGCGCGACGGCGTTGTAGTAATCGCGCACCCACTTGATACGGCTCTCGTCGGACTTGGAGTCCTGCCAGGCCGCGAGGATAACCATCGCGAACGTGGCATCGCGGTACGCGAACGCGGTGTCGTCCGACGCGACGTCGTGGCACGCGCCGTTGATCGGATACAGGTGCATGGTCGCGCTCACCTCGGGCACGTTCGGTCCATGCTCGAGATGCGCGGCGATCGCCTCGTCCGTGAGCTCGGCGACGAACGCGCCCTTCCAGTAGCTGCGGATGCCCTTCGGGTAGATAGGGTCGAACGCGCCGTTCAGCGCGGGATACGGCATCGGCGACACCATTTCGGCGACGACCGGCGCGAGCTCGCGGAACGGCTTCATGGCATGTTCGCCGTCCTCCAGCGGCCCGGCCCAGTGCACGATCGCGGCGCACAGCGTGTCGCCGTGCCGGTTCTCCGGGATGAACGGCAGCGGCGGCGCGATCTGGAATGCGGGGAAGGCTCCGTACTCGAGCGGCGCGTCCTTCACCCAGTCGCGGAAGAACCGCAGCAGGTCGCCGGCGGACTCCAGTTCGTAGAAGAACATGCCGACATAGACGTCCTTGACCGGATGCAGCGCGAACTCGAACGACGTGACGACGCCGAAGTTGCCGCCGCCACCCCGCATCGCCCAGAAGAGGTCCTCGTTCTGGCTCTTGCTCGCGGTGACAATGCGGCCGTCCGCCGTGACGACGTCCGCCGACAGCAGGTTGTCGATCGACAGGCCGTAGCCGCGCGACAGGTACCCGATGCCGCCGCCCAGGGTCAGGCCGGCCACGCCGGTGGTCGATACGATGCCACCCGGCGTCGCGAGACCGTACGCGTGCGTCGCGTAGTTGAAGTCACCCCAGGTGGCACCGCCGCCGGCCCGCGCGGTGCGGGCGGACGGGTCGACGTGCACGTGCCGCATCGGTGACAGGTCGAGCTGCACGCCGCCGTCGGTCGTCCCGAAGCCGGGTGCGCTGTGCCCACCGCCCTTGATGGCGAGTTCCGCTTCGGTCTCGCGCGCGAAGTTGACCGCCGCGACGACGTCGGCGACCTGCCCGGCCCGGATGATGACGCCCGGATGCTTGTCGAACATCCCGTTGTGGACCGTCCTGGCCTCGTCGTAATCGGCGTCTCCACCGATCAGAACCTGTGCGCGTACCTGCTCTCGAAGCTGATCGGTCGTCGGCTTGCTCATGTGCTTCCCATCCCCGCTGTGAAGACTTCTCCGGTCGTTCCCCACACTGGCCGATCCGGACAGGCCGGAACATCCGTACGGGTACGGAGCCGAGTACGGAAACTCTACAGATCCAGGCGCTCGGCGATGCGGAGCAGATCCACCCGCGAGCCGATGCCCAATTTCGCGTACACATTCGCCAGGTGTGTCTCCACCGTGCGCTCGCCGATGAACAGGCGCTCACCGATCTCGCGGGCGGTCAGACCGCTAATGGCAAGGCTGATGACCTCGCGTTCCCTGCGGGTCGGCGGCTGCGGGCCGTCGACGGCGGTGAGCGCGCGGCGGCCGCGGCGGCCCAGCCGGTCGAGGGCCCGGGCGGCCCGGTCCCGGCGAATCGCTGCCCCATGCCGGTCGAAGAGCTCGACGGCAGCGGACAGCTCGGCGGCGGCCCGCCCCCGGTCCCGCGCGGCGACGAGGTTCCCGAGCAGGGCACGCGCGCGAGCCTCGTAGATCGGCCAGCTGTGATCAGCGAACCGTGCCGCCGCCGCGACCAGGCTCGGCTCGGCATCGGTGGCCCGGCCCGCGGCCACGGCCACCGCGCCCGCGGCCAGATCCCGCAGCGCCGCCATCGTTGGCACGTTGTGCGGCCACCGGAACGCTTGCACGAGGTCGGCCGTGTCCGACACGAGCTTCGGCTCAGGGACGTCGATGAGCACCTCGGCGGCATCCGCCACGACGAACGAGCCGAACAGCCAATTACCGGTGTCGGACAAACGTCGACCGCCGCTCAAGAGCCCGGCGAGCCCGGCGGCGACGTCACCGCGCGCACATGTCACGTAGCCGCCGGCCCAGGTGGCCAGCGCGCTGTGGCTCCACCAGTGCCGCCCGCCGAACACGTCCTTCGCGCCCCTCGCAATCGAAGCGGCTTCGTCGAGCTCGCCGAGCTCGGCCAGCGCCACGGCCGCGATCGACGCGCCCCAGGCACGGCGCCGGCTGAGCTCGCCCGTCCACACGAGCCCTTCCCGGAACGTCGACACGGCCGCGACCAGGTCACCGCGGACGAAGCGGGCGTGGGCGGTCATGTCGGGGTAGTGCGTGTCGCGGAAAGCCGGGTTAGCCGCCTCGCACTCGGCGATCTTGAGACGTGCCCGGGACATGTCACCGGCCATGGCCGCCGACCAGCCCTGCTGGCACAGCAGGTACGAGGCGCGGTACAGCTTGTCGTCCTCGCGGGCCATCTGAAGCGCGCGCTCCATCGCGGGCGCCGACTCGGCTAGCTGCCCGGTGTACTGCAGGTACCAGATCAGCGAGCAGCTCCCTTGCAGCTCGGCCAGCCGGTACCCGGCCGCACGCGCCTCGGCAATGACGCGCTGCGCCGCATCGCGGTGCTCATCCGGCTCACCGATCAGCCCGTGCGCATAGCCGAGCTCGCTGTCGGCCAGCATGCGCGCGTGGGTGTTGCCGGCCTCGGCGAACAGGTTGCGGGCCTCGGTGACCAGGCGACGGCCCTCCGAGAGCTCACCCAGCCCCCACATCATCAGCGCGCCGAGGTTGAACGCGACCGATGCACGCTTCTCGATGTCCGGTGAGTTGCACAAGACCTGCTGAACGCGCTGCATGGCGAGCACGCCGGTGGGCGCACCGCGATCGGCGCGATGGTCGATCACCCATTCAGGCTGCACCGGCATCTGGTCGAGCACGGCCAGCCAGCGCACATCGCCCTCGGGCAGAAGTTGCAGCAGAGCCTCGAGCAGCGACAGCGCCTCGCGGTGATGTTCGAGTTGCTCGGCCTGGTGCAGCGACCGGCAGAGCACGTCGATCGCCTCGCTGTCACCGGGATCGGCCGAGCGGACGAAGTGCGGCGCGGCCATGCCGAGCGCCCCGGCGGCGACCAGCATCCGCGCGATCCGCCGGTGCAACGAGCGTCGCCTCACGGCACCGATGCCCTGATAGATCGCCTCCTGGATGAGCGGATGCGTCACCTCAAACCGGAGGTCCCAGCCGTGCTCGTCCTGGGTCAGCAGACGGGCCCGGACCAGACGGTCCAGGGCGTCGGTCAACTCCGCGTCGGCCGAACCGGTGAGCGTGACCAGGTCGCTGACGCGTACGCGATACCCGAGAGCGGCGATCAACTCGAGCGTCGAGCGGTCGCCCCTTTCGAGCCGTGCCAGCCGGGCGCGGATGCGCTGGCTCAGGTCCTCTGGCAGCTCGCGCAGCACGGGACGGGCCAGGTCGGCATCCTCCTCAAGCAGTGCGCGCAGCAGCCCCAGCGCGAACAGCGGAACGCCACGGGAACGGTCCATCAGCCAGTCGACGAGGGCGCGCGGTACATGGTCCCCGACCTCGGCCTTCGCGAGTTCCCTCATCTCGTCCGCACGGAGAGGGCCCAGGGTGCGCCGGGCCAGCACCCCCTCCTGTTCGAGCGCATGGACGACACTGGTCGCGATGGCGTCGTCGGGCAGCTCAGCCGGTCGCGCCGTGAGCACCAGCAGGATGCGCGACTCGGCGAGGCTACCCGCGAGGAAGTGCAACGCCTCCCAGGAGGAGCCGTCGGCCAGGTGCACGTCGTCAAACACGACAACGAGAGTCGACCGCAGGCTCAAGGTGGCCAGCACGTTGGCGAGTGCGGCGAGCACGCGAATGCGGGGCGTGCGACCGGAGCCACGGTGACCCACCGCCGCGCCGACGGACGGAAGAACCACCGCAAGATCGTGGGCGGACTCGCCAGCCAGCTCGATGACGTCCGCGCAGTCGAGCGTGCGCAGGTGCCTTTCAAGCGCCTCGACCCACAGGCCGAGCGCCGCCGTCGTGCCCAGCGGGTACGCGCGCGCGGACAGCGTGACGACGTCGTGGCGGCGGGCCGCGACCTCAGCGGCAAGCCTCGTCTTCCCCATGCCGGGATCGCCGAGTAGCAGCACGAAACGCAGCTGCCCCTGTTCGACCACGTCGAGGGCTTGGTCGAGGAAACCGATGTCCGCATCTCGTCCCACGAGCGGCCGGCGCTTCGGGATACCGGTGCGGGGGGTGGCGCTCACGCGCGTGCCCGCCGTGGTCTTCGCCACACCGCCCCCCAGGGCAACTACATCCGGCCCGCTGACGCTCGCCGGCCCGCACCCGCTCGAATTATAGGCTCACCCAGCGCGATCTGGCACGGCAGAGGCCACAGCAGGAGGCGAGGCAGGGCTTAGGCGGTTCGCGTTCACGACTCTCAGCAGCCGCATCGGCCGCCTGGCCCGGAGAGCCAAACCGTCCGCTCATCGGCATTATGCCGGTGTTGTGACAGCTGGCATCGCTGCGGCAGGGGGATTCATCGAGTTCACCAGCCAGGCACCTGATGACGACCAGCCTGCCGCTACTGTCCGCCCAGTCCGAATGCCTCCCCCACCGCAGTGATTCCCGCGGTGTCGGCGAAGGGAAAGCTGAAAATCACTTCGTCAGCGCCGGCCTCGATGTGACCCGCGACCAGGTCGGGAATCTCGTGGGGCTGGCCGACGGTGAATCCGGCGATCTCCCCGGCAGAGCCCGCCGCCGCCAGCATCTCGCGCACCTCGGCCGTATTCTGGCTGGACGTGGTGAGGATCAGCGGGGTCATCCAGGTCACGCCGACCTCGGCTGGATCTCGGCCGACCTCGGCGCAGTGGTGGCGGAGCACGCCGATCTTGCGGGCCAGCGTGCTGACGTCGCCCGTCACGTTGCACATGTCCGCGTAGCGGGCCACCAGCCGCAGCGTCCGCTTCTCGCCGCCGCCGCCGATCATGATCTTCGGCCCGCCTGCCTGCACGGGCCGGGGCAGGTTGCGGGCGTGATCGAGCCGGTAGTGCGTGCCGGAGAAGCTCACATCGTCGCCGGTGAACATGGCCCGGCAGACCTGAACCGCCTCTTCGAGCATGTCGAGGCGCACCCGGTCACCCGGATAGTCGATGCCGAGGCCCTGGTGCTCAACGTCGTACCAGGCGCCCCCGATGCCGAGGATGGCCCGGCCCAGCGAGATGACGTCCAGCGTCGTGATGATCTTGGCCAGGATACCGGGGTTGCGATAGGTCACGCCGGTGACAAGCGTGCCGAGCTGCACCCGCCGAGTCCGCGCAGCCAGCGCCCCGAGCAGGGTGTACGCCTCCAGCATCGGCTGGTCTGGCCCGCCCAGGGGCGGCAGCTGGAAGAAATGATCCATGACCCACACCGAGTCGAACCCGGCTTCTTCCGCCGTTGTAGCCAGGCCGGCCACGTGTTCGAACAAGTCGGCCGGATCAAATCCGGAGAAGCTGGGCAGCTGTACACCGAATTTCGTCACAACGCCACAGTAGCGACTCCCCCAGACGGGCCGCGGCCCACGCACACCCCACAGTCAGCCCCTGCGATCAGAACGGCGATGGCACCAGCTCCGGGTATCGCGGGCAGCACGGAGCCCGGAGTTGGCCGCCGCAGAACGGACCTGTCCATCCGGACAGGGGCAGAGAACCGTTGCGGAAATCCGCGCTAGCCGGCAGGGCGTGGGCACTGCCGGCTAGCGGCTGGTTCGTGCAGGAGCGGGCTCGAGATCCGGATCGGAAATTCGGCCCGGCGCAGGACGCTAGTTCCCCCGGGGTCAGAAACGCTCCGGGGTGTTCCGCAAGCTGGTCACCCGGGTCTGGGCGTAGTTGCACTCGGCGACGATCGCGGCGACGCGCCGGCCGATGCGAGCCAGTGGACCCCGTATGCTCTGCGTCACGCTTTGGTTCATCGTTCCTCCTCGGTTTCCGGCCATCTCATCGCCGGTCACCATTGAGTCTCGCCGTAAGGCCCTCGTTGGCGCATCGGAGGAAATCCCTATTTTGCCTGCTGAGATAGGTCTTAGCCGGGCCTGAAACCGGCTTACCCGGACTTAGCGCGCCTTAGCCGGCCTGGCGTGGATTTCGGCACCGGTTCCTGGCCCTCGGACCGGGCGATTCCGCCCCAGTCGTGACCGACCAACAGCGCGGACTGGGCACCGTGTTCCTGGACGAGACCGCGGACGTCGGCGGCCAGCCGGTCAGTGTCGTAGGCCGCGACGCCGACCGGCCGCAATGACAGGTTGTAGCCGCGCATGTCGGCTGCGACGACACGGAATCCCGCCGCCGCGAGCGGTTTGATCTGCTGCCGCCCGCCGTACCAGAACTCGGGGACGCCGTGCAGCAGAACGATAGGAACCTTCACTGCCCCGCTTGGTGTGCTTAGGTTCTATTTCCTGCGGGTAACGCGGAGGATCGTACCATTCGCTTTGCCGAATTCTCCGGGATCGACCAGGTACTCTATTTCTATAATTGAATCTTGATTGAAGGCATCGCGCAGCAGGTCGAGCATGCCCGCGTGGGCGAAGCGGCCACCAGCCCCGCGCAGCAGCTGATCGTCGCCATGGCCGCGGTCCACTTAGTCGGCCTCGACCGCCTCTCCGCACTCCGGGCAGAGAAACGGCTTGCGCTTGGCCCTAGACCGCAAGAAAGCGTAGACGATGAACGGGAATCCCATCTTTGGGATTTCGCGTGTGGCCTGGACCGTTCCGTGGGTCACACACTGCCCGGTTTGGGTTTGGACTTCGGTGGCCATGGTCTTCCTCCTGTGATCGCGTTGGGACGGCCCGCCGGGTTAGCGTCCGAGCGGCAGCCAGCTGAACGTGCGCAGAGCGATGAGAAGGCCCGCGGCTCCCCATGCGGCCACGATCAGCAGATCCACGCCGGCGAAGCCAAGCCCGGTGGTGTGTGGGTTGTAGGCGATGAGCAGCGCGTTAGCCAGGTGGCGGACAGGGAAGATCTCTCCCACGTCGGCCAGCCAGTGCGGCAGGATCGTGACGGCGACGAACACCCCGGAGATGAAATACAGCGGCAGCAGCAGCGCCTGGGTGGTGGGCAGCGCCGTGTCCTCGTTGTGGATCAGCGAGGTGAGCGCGTAACCCATGCAGCAGAAGGAGGCGGCTCCGATCACCACGGTGACCACGAGCCCGAGGGCGGTGCGGCCGGGGACGTGGGCGCCGTAGGCGGCCCAGCCGATGCCCAGCAGCACCGCGGACATGACGACCGCGATGACGATGGCCGTGAGCACCCGGCCGGCGATGACAGCAGCCGCCGGGACCGGTGTCGCGCGCCGCCGTTTCAGCACGCCGCGTTCGCGCTGTGCGGTCACCGAGGCCACCAGGTTGCCGAAGCACGCTGCGATCACCCCCAGCGCGATGATGCCGGGCACGTAAGACACCGAGGTGCTGATCCGCCCGCCAGCGACTGGGACGGTCTGGCCTCTGCTGCCGAACACCGAGGCGAAGATCACCAGGAACAGGATCGGCAGGGCGAGGGTGAAGAACTGGGACTGGCGGTTGCGGAGAAAGGCGCGCAAGTCGTAGCTGGACTGGTGCAGTGCCATGCGGATCATCGCTGGGCCTTTGCACTGGTGGAGCCGGTGAGGGAGAGGTAGACATCTTCCAGGGTCGGGCGGTGGACGTCGAGGTCGGGAAGGTCGAAGCCGCGGCCGAGCGCCCAGTTGCCGAGCACCTGGAGGTGAACGAGCGGGCTTTCGCTGTGCAGGACCGTCGATCCTTCCGGCCCGGGCCCGGCCAGTGGGCGCAGCCCTTCGGGCAGGTCACGTGCCGCGAGGCCATCCGGGAGCGTGAAGCTGATGGCGGTGGCCATGTGGTCGCGCCCGCCCAGCGTCCGCGGCGTGCCGTGAGCCACGACGCGCCCGGCCGAAAGCACCGCGATCCGGTCGGCCAGGTACTCCGCCTCGTCCATGTAATGGGTGGTGAGGAAGATCGTCTTGCCGAGCTGCCGCAGCCCGGCGACGACCTCCCAGGCGGCCCGGCGGGCGGACGGGTCGAAACCGGTGGTCGGCTCGTCGAGGAAGATGAGCTCGGGGTCACCGATCAGCGCGAGCGCGAAATCGAGCCGCCGCCGCTGGCCGCCGGAGAGCCGGGTGGCGAGCATGCCTGCCTTACCGGTGAGGCCGACCAGGGCGATGGTCTCGTCGATGTCCCGCGGCGCGCGGTAGAACCCGGCGTACATGGCCAGGCACTCACGTACGGACAGGCCGGGCTCGGGCTCTGACTCCTGCAGGACAACGCCCACCCGGTCGCGCCAGGCTCCGCCCGCGGTGGCCGGGTCGTGGCCCAGGACGGTGATCTCGCCACCGGTGCGCTGCCGGAAGCCTTCGAGCATCTCCACCGTGGTGGTCTTGCCGGCGCCGTTCGGCCCGAGGAAGGCGAAGATCTCCCCGGGCCGCACGTCGAGATCGATGCCGGCAACGGCCTCCTGGCTGCCGTAGCGCTTCACCAGGCCGCGGACGCTAATCACTGGCTCCGCCTGGGCGCAGGCGGTGCCTGGCTGGTCAAGGCCGCGTTCCTGGCCGGTGCTGTCCATCTCGCTCCCCGGGCTGGGTGGGTCTTGCCAGCAAGCCTGCTGCGGGACGGCTGTGCCGTCTTCGGCGCGGCGGTGGAACTTGCCCGCCGCCAGAACCTGACCCGTGAGTGGAGGGCCTCCACCCGTGGGAGGAGGCCCCGCTGGCCGCGAATCCACCCACCGGGCACGAGACGGCGGCGAGATCCCGCCGTACGGTTGAGGGGTGAGCAGCAAAGCCGCCACTTCGGCCGGGGTGTCCGAGCTGGAACGGGCGCGGGGCCGCGAACAGGCGGCCTACCTTTCGATCCGCATGCTCGCGGTTGCCGCGATCGCGTTCGTGGTGATCACCTCGTTCCAGGCCCGGCCAGCTCCGGGCAGTCACAGTGAGGCGCTTGGCATCGCCGTGGGTCTCATTGTGTTCTGCGGTGCCACCATCGCCGCGATGTGGCTGACTCAGGCCGGGTCGGGAGTGCAGCTAGCGGTGCTGGTCATTGCCGTGGTCAGCGCGGCGGCGCTGATCGGCTTGCAGGGCAACGGCGCGGCGTTCCTCGGGGTGTTTCCCGCCGTCTGCCTGGCCGCCCTGGTACTGCCGGTTCGTCTCAGCGCGCTGGTAGCGGGCGTGGCTGCTGGCGCGGTCTCGGTGGCATGGCTGGCCAACGGACGCGCACCCATCGCGGGCATCGTCTTGAATAATTTCGGGATCCTGGCGTTCTTCCTCCTGTCGCTGTTCGCCCGGCGGCTGCGGGAGAGCAACCAGCGGGCAGAACTGCTGCTCGCCGAGCTGGAGCAGACACGGGCCGCGCAAGCCCAGGCCGCCGCGCTGGCCGAACGCCAGCGCCTCGCCCGCGAGATGCACGACGTGCTCGCCCACTCGCTGTCCGGCCTGGTGCTGAACCTGGAGGGAGCCAGGCTGCTCGCCGCCCAGGGCGGCGCGGACTCACCAGTCCGGGAAGCGATCGACCGTGCCCGCCGGCTGGCCAGGACCGGGCTGGAAGAGGCGCGGCGCGCTATCGGCATGCTCCGCGACGACGCGCTGCCCGGCCCCGAGCGGCTGGCCGACCTGGCCGCCGAATTCGAAGCCGACACCGGCGTGCCCTGCAAAGTAGCCGTGACCGGCGGCAGCAAGCGGGACCTGGGGACCGACGGCCGGCTGACCTTTTACCGGGCCACACAGGAAGCACTAACCAATATCCGCAAGCACGCCCACGCCGACCGGGTCGAGATCCGCCTGGCATATGAGCCGTCCGGCACCAGGCTGACCATCGAAGACTTCGACTCCCGCCGCGACCGCCCGGCTCCCGGTGACGGGACCGGCTACGGGCTCACCGGCATGAGGGAACGAGCCGAACTGCTCGGCGGCACGCTCACCGCCGGGCCCACCGGCGGCGGGTTCCTGGTCGAACTGTGGGTGCCGGCATGAACACGGCCATCCGCGTCCTGGTGGCCGATGACCAGCGCGTGGTCCGCGAGGGACTCGCCACCCTCCTCGGGCTGCTCACCGGCGTCGAGGTGGTAGGCGCCGCAGCCGACGGCAACCAGGCACTCGCGCTCGCGATCCGGCTGCGGCCAGATGTCGTGCTGATGGACCTCCGGATGCCTCACTGCGACGGCGTCGAGGCCACCCGCCGCCTACGCGACCACGACGCCAGCATCAAAGTACTCGTGCTCACCACCTACACCGATGACCGCTCCGTCATCGACGCGCTGCGCGCCGGCGCCCGCGGCTACCTCACCAAAGACGCCAGCGCCGGCGAAATCCGCGAAGCGCTCGAGCGGGTCACCTGCGGCCAGGCCGCCATCGACCCCGCGGTCCAGCACCACCTGGTCAGCGCCATCGCGACGGGCCCATCCACCGCGGCCACACCGCAACTACCCGCCGGGCTCACGAAGCGAGAAGCCGAAGTGCTCGCACTGATCGCCCAAGGACTGTCGAACATAGAAATCGCCGGCCGGCTGGTGGTCAGCGAGACCACAGTAAAAAGCCACATCAATCATCTCTTCGCCAAGACCGGCGTCCGCGACCGAGCCCAAGCCGTCACCTACGCCTACCAGCACGGGCTCACCTGAACCGTCGCCGCAACGTCCCGGGACCGTCCCGCAAGGGGCAAGCGGCTGGCAGGAGCAAGGGCTTGGGCCCCGGCGGCTGCGGGCCGGTCAGCGCGTGGTAGCAGTGGCTCGTGCTGAGGCCGCAATCATCGCGTTCGGGTTGGCGAGCGCGGACGCGTGGTCTAGCCTGCTGTGACTATGGCCGGTGTAGCTGGTTCGGGTAACCCGGCGTGCGGGCACCCCGTGCAGCCGGGATCTCGGTTCTGTCCGGTCTGCGGGCAGCCGACCACCGGCAGCGCTGCGCCGTCCCAGCCGCCGGCGGCGCCGCTGCCAGTGGTCCCCGCCTCGCCGCAGTCCACGTTGCCGCCGCCGGTGTCACCCACGGCCGCTCCGCTGCCGCAACCAGAGTCCGCGCCCTGGGACTCCTGGTATGCGCCCCGGCGGCCGCCGCCCCCGCCGTCCGGCCCGCAGCCGTGGCCGGCGCCACCGGGCGGTGGGCAACCGCCGCCCGCCGGCCCGGATCCGACCCGGGTGGATGGCCTGGGTCCGGTGCCGCCTGGCGACCTGCCCACGGCGATGCTCGGCGACCTGCGGCTGGCGCCTGCCTCTGGCGGCCCGCGGCGTTCCCGCCGCCCGCTGGTCCCGGTGATCGTGGCCGCCGCGCTCGTGACGGTCGTGGCCGGGGTCGTCATCTTCCGGGCCCACTCGGGTAGCACCGCCGCAAGCGGCACCACGGGCACCACGCCGCCTGCCTCGTCGCAGGACGCGCGGCGGCAGGCGGCGGTGCGGCTGTCCGGGCTGCTGGCGCAGAGCGTCACCGACCGCGCCGCCGTCACCGGTGCGGCCGCGGACGTGCGCGGCTGCGGCCCGTCCCTGCGCCAGGACGCGCGGACCTTCGCCCGCGCAGCCAGCTCCCGGCAGCGTCTGCTGTCCCGGCTCGGGAGCCTGCCCGGCCGTTCCTTGCTGCCTGCCGCGATGCTGCAGGACCTGACCGGCGCATGGCAGGCGTCAGCCCAGGTGGACACCGATCTCGCTCGGTGGGCGGAGGGCAAGATCGCCCGCGGCTGCCACCGCAACAGCCGATCCGACGCCCGCCTGCGGGCCTCCTACGCCCCACAGGGCCAGGCGACCGCCGGCAAGCAGGCGTTCGCCAGCCTGTGGAACCCGGTCGCCAGACGATACGGCCTCACCACCTACCAGCCGAACCAGTTCTAGGCGGCCCGGTACGTTTCCGCGCGGCCAGCCGCCTGCCGATGTCAGGTGAGTCCGGCTGAGGTCAGGGTTGATCTGTTACACCTGTGCCGGCCACGTGGCTCACGACCCGACGTCGCTGCCGAGCCCGCGCCCGCTGTTCCCGGCTTGGTGTATGGGTGGCCTTTCAGGGCCATTGCTGGCCAGTGAGCTGCGCGCCGATCGCCGCATCGCGGCCCGCGCACGCAGCAGGCGGCAGGCGGCAACGGCGGAATGTCCACATCCCACCACGATCAGGACATTCACAGCGTATTCAAGCAGACACGCTCAGCCGACTCTGAGGGACCTGAATGCTTGCGTTTAGGCGTGGACATTCCGGCATATACCGGCCGTGATCATGGCTGAAAGCAATGACCGCCACCGGTGATCAAGGGAAAATGCGTTAGCCCCGCCGGGAGCCGGCAGGCTAGGCCGGGTAGGCGGCCGTGGCGACGGCGACCATCTCCTCGACGTCCTGCTCCAGCACGAAACCCGCGGCCGCGGCGTGCGTCGTGGCCTCACGGAACGCGGCGGCGTACTCGCCCGGCCCGGCGGGGTAGCGGCGCACCAGTTCGGCGGGCGGCAGGTCACCGGAATCGCTGAAGGCGGCGCCGAGCACGTAGGTGTCGGCGTGCGCGGCGCCGGCGATCTCCCACCACCGGAACCGGCTGCTGTCCGGCTGTCGCGCCGTCACCCCGGCCAGCACGCCGGTCACGTCGCTCTCGGTCTGCAAGGTCAGCACCGGAGCGCGGCCGTCCGTGCGTACCCGGGCGCCGTCCGGTCCCCCGCTGCGGATCCGGCCGTCCCACCCGGTCAGCGGGGCCGCGAACCCGGTGCGGCTGCCGATCAGGTAACCGTCGCAGGCTGCCTCGGGCGGCACCGTCGGTGCCACCGCGTTGACGTAGGTGACCAGGTGGATCGCTGACTGGGACTGGCCCGCCGCGAGCAGGCACTCGACCGGCAGCGGCCCGAGCACGCCGCCGTCGCGGACCGCGCGCGCGGCCTGGCAGAAGATGTCGAAGCTGAACGCGTCGCCTGGGTGGTGCAGCGCTCCGTACCGGCTCGGCGCCGATCCGGCCGGAGCCTACCATCGATCCGCTGCAGCGTTGCAGGCCGCCGCCGCCCGCCCAGGGGTTCTGGAGCGAAGCCAGGGAAGGCGTCGCTGGCGCCTTGCTTTACCCCTCCCGTCCGGCCAGCGCGGAAAGCCTGGCCTGCATCAAGGCCGCCGCTATGAACGAGCAATCATGGTGACGTGGTACGACGAAGTCGACTGGCGCCGGTAGACCCCCGGACCTACCACCTGCCTCATCGCCAACATATCTAGGTCGCAGTACCAGCGGCATGACCGCATGCCTGGTCCAGCCTGGTTCCGTCCCGATACCGGACATCGACGCGTGCCTGAATGCAGAGCTAAGCGTTGGCAGGTGAATCTCGCGGCGGGCCCTCCGCAGCACTGGCTAGTCACCCTGGCTGACGGCTCCGTCGCTGATGTCTGGGCCGATTCCGTGGAAGGGCTCAGCGGGCCCGGGGATCAACGGGATTACGTGTTCGGCAACCTCATGGACATCGGTCACAGATAGCCAGGATGAGGTCCGGGTCGCCGAGGGCCAGCGCGCTGGCCAGGTGCGCGGCGCCGGCGCCGCGCAGCGCGTGCGAGCGGGCCAGCTTCCCGGCGTGCCGTTCCACGGCTGCGGTCACCTCGCGGCTCAGGATCGACGCAACGCGAGTGGGCAAGCCGGGCTAACGACACCACGCCAGCGGTCTGAAGCGGGGCGCGAGAAGAGCGGCGTGACCTGGCTCGGATTGGCGGCCAGCCATCACGCAGGTCGCGCCGCTATTCTTCGGGCATGAGGTAAATCGGCCGAGGCGTGACGAAGGTGAAGGTGGGGTCCCGTGCCACCGTGTGGCAAAAGGACAAGTGCAATGGAGCCTGCGGACGCCTGCGCCCGGCACTGGACCCTGTCGCTGGCGGCGGCCGCGGTGGCCGCCTTCTCCCCCTGCCAGCGGACCCTCAGCGCGCCCGCGCGCACGCTGCGGCGGTGGGTGACGTTCGCCGATGGCAGCGAGCGCGATCTGGGCCGCGCCGGACTGCTGGCGCCGATCGAGCGGGCGCTGCGGTTCCTTGCCGGCGCCACCGGCGCCGTCGCGCTGGCGATGGTGCTGGCCCGGTGAGCCCCCGCTTCGATGCGGTGGTGGTCGGCGCCGGGCCTGCTGGCAGCATCGCCGCGCTGGTGCTGGCCCGGTCCGGTGCCCGGGTGGCGCTCGCCGACAAGGCGGCCTTCCCGCGCGACAAGGCCTGCGGGGACCTGGTGGGACCCCGCGGGGTTCAGGTTCTGGCGGATCTCGGGCTGCGTGCCCCTGACGCCGGGCAAGGCTCTGACCTGCTCGCGGTCGGCCCTTCCGGCCGGCGGAGCAGGCTGCCTGCCTTCACCGGGCGCACCTACCCCGGTCACGGGATCATCGTGCCGCGGCTCGCGTTGGACCACGCGCTGCGCGAGGCCGCCCTGGAGGCCGGCGCGGTCCCGGTAAGAGCCCGGATCACCGCGGTCGAGGCGGGCGGGGACGGCAGGGTCGATGCCGTCATCTCCAGCGACGGGCAGCGCCTGGCGGGGGAGGTTATCATCGCCGCGGACGGGGCGCTGAGCCCGGTCGCCCGGCTGGCCGGGATGCTCGGCCCGGAGACGGCGCTGTGGGGTTTCGCGATCCGTGCCTATGTGCCGGCGGAGGTTCCGCTACCGCTGCTGGTCCTGTTCGACGCCAGCCCGTGGCGTATCTACCCGGGGTACGGCTGGCTGTTTCCCGGCCAGGATGGCCAAGCGAACGTGGGCATCGGGGTCGGCCTCGGCAGCAGCCGCAGGCAGGCGTCGCTGCGAGGCGACCTGGCCCGGCTGGTCGCGCTGCTCGGCCAGCGTGGCGATCTGAGCGGGGACGCGCGGCCGGGACCGGTCATGGGCGGATGGCTGCGCATGGGCGGCACCGGCACCCCGCCTGCCGCCGGGAACGTGCTGCTGGCAGGAGACGCCGCGGGATTGATAAACCCCCTGCAGGGCGAGGGCATCGGCCCGGCCATGGTCAGCGCCAGGCTGGCCGCCGAGGCGGTGCTCGCCGGCCCGGCCCGGGCGGGCCCCGCATACACCGAGGCGATCGAGGCGGCGTTCGGACGGTACATGGCCGGCGCGTCGGCATTGCAGAGCGCGCTGCTGCGCAGGCCGAGGACCACGTCGGCGGTCACGCGCCTGCTCACCGCCCCGGTCGTTCGGCGCGTTGCCGCGGGCACCTGGTCGATCTACTGGAACGGCCTGGCAGACGGCGCCCGCCCCCGCGCCTCCGCCTGCACCGCGCGCGCCGTGCAGGCCCTGGCCGGTCGCCTCGCCGGCCACAACCCGGCCGGTCAGCCCATGACGCGTGAGGAGGCACCCGGCAATGCGCGGCGCGCACGCCATAGCTGATGCAGCATGCCGTCGCGCCGTCGACCTCCTCGTAGCTGACTAACGTTAGCTCGCGGTGCCGACCTCGCCCTATCGGCGGCATGACAGGACGCATCGACAGGACGATGATGGGCTGCTTGCTTCGTTGTGTCCATGATGATGCGGGCTATCTGGGCTTGCTCTCCCGTGTGCCGGCGTCAACTGCCGGATGGCTGGAAATGGTGCAGGATCTGGCGTGCATAGTAGAGCTCCCAAGGTTCACCGGGATTCTCGGCCGTGTACTGTTTGTCCAGGCTGACGAGTAGGTAGATCAGCTCGCTGCGGACGGGCCTGATGCCCAGCAGGGCCGGCAGTTCCGATAGGTCAATGAGCCATTGGGCGTACCAGGAGGCCCAGTCATCGTCGGCTCCGTCGACGATCCGGAAGACGCGATGGTGAGTCTCGCCTGCCTCATGCAACAGGCCGCTGATGCGCTCCAGCGTTTCCGTCATCTGGTCCCTCCCGTTCATCTGATGCTCCGGGCCGCCACGTCACAGCGGGGGGGCATAGCCGCCCCCGGCGTCATCCCGGTCATCATGGCCGGTCAACGCGTCCGGCAGCCAGTCCGCAACCATATTGGCACTGAAGCGCACGCCGCAGCGACACGAGCGGATATCGAAGCGCAGGCTAGGCGAGCAAGCGTGTTGCGCTTCTGAAAGGCGTCGGGTTGGCAGTCAGTCCAGGCCCCAGCTCGTCCAGCTCGAGGATGGCCCGTCGGGCGTGATGGCCAGCAGGACCCGCCCTTCGGCTTTCAGTGCCCGCAGGTGCTCATCGTCGTCCGGTACTGCCAGCCCGTACTTTTCCCGGATAGCGCGGAAGCGGGGCAGCTCAGCGGCGATATCCTCGCGGATCTCGGCGGTGGCCGGGACCAGCACGGCGCGGAACCCGACCGGATCATCAATGAGCAGCTGCGACCGCGGGTCCCGGCGGAAGATCGCGTACTTCACCCGGTCTCGCGTGGTCGAGACGTAGAAACGGTGGCCGTCCCACCAGAACCAGTTGGGGCTCAGGTGCGGGCGCCCGTCGCGGCGGATCCCGGCGACGACGACGTTACGCGGCTCAGCCAGGAACGCCTCGACCTTTTCGGTGGATGCCATACCCTCACGCTACCGGGACCACCTGCGTGGCTAGCGGAGCGCTAAGGATCCGGGGCCACGCATGACCAGAGGCGGAAACATCCGAGCCTGCTGCTGAGGCTGTGCAGCCATCCGCCCTCACCTGGAGCACTGGCGGCCTGACAGATGCACCCTGTCGGCGGCATGAGCGGTAAATCAGTCGATCTCCGGTCATGGCTGATCTACGGTGGCAGGGCTGGCCGACCTGGCGGTAAGGGCCAGAGACCGGTCGTCCCGCGAGGGTACAAGAAGCGTCAGGAAGTAGACCCGGCCTGGCCGCCAGCCCAGGTCCGCTGCGGAGCGCGCAGCAGGACATCGCGGAAACGCCGCCGTGACAGGCGCCCGGCCGGAGGCATGACGGCGCGGCTCCTGTGCCGGGGCTGTCAGGCGTATACGTGCCATGCTGGGCCTGTCCCGTCACGGCGCCGGCGTCACCGGGCACCGTCCGGGCCGCGCTTCCCCGGCTGGCAGGCTGCCACGGCTGCCGCTGGCGTACGGGCGGCGGGACATCAGGAGGGCCGGCGTGACGCACCGGAAGGACAAGGCCGAAGAGCAGGCCATTGCGCTGCTGCGGCGCGTGGTGGCCATGTCCGAGGCGGACCGGGACGCCCTTCCCGGCTCGGCGGTGAGGCATGTGAAGCTCGCCATCGCGATCATGCGGAAGCGGCGCAGGCAGGAAGCCCCGGGCGCCAGACCGCCAGACCCAGCTGACGGCTGACCAGGAGCCGCAGCGGGCTTGCCAGGCGGCCCGGCGCGGAGGCGCCCGCCCGTGGGGGTACTGAGACTGCAGCGATCCGCGGCGCCGCCGCCATCACCTCAGTGCCGTTAACGCTCAGCGCTAAGAATCCCGAACCGACCCGGTCCGCGGCATGAGCGCGCGTTTCCGCGGAAGCGGCTTGTGAAATCATGCACAAAGCGCTTCCGCGGAAACGCCGCGGACGTGACTGCCGGGGCCATAGTGATCTGGGCCCGATGCCCTGTCCGCGGCACCCATAAGGGTCAGAACAGTACGACCTTTATTGCTCATGACGCGTGTCGGATTTATCAGCTCGCCGCGTTTATTTACCTGCCGGGCGCCAGCGCGCATTGCGCTCGCTGTCATGCCATGTGGTGCTGTGATGCTGGAACCAGTTCGCCGCCCGCTGAGCGAGCTCAGCGGGCGAGGCCTGCGTGCCCGTTTCCTCGATGCCATCCGGGCCCGCGGTATCGATCTCGGCCAGGCCAGCTCGGACGCCGCTATCCCAGTTGACGAACGCCGGGCTCCAGCCGCCCTTGATGCCTGTGGCATCGAAATCCAGGCGGAGGGTGTCGCGGACGACATCGTTGCCAGGGAAGTCAAGTGAGACCAGGAGCCATGGGATGCCGTCGGCATCTTGATGCAGCCAGTAGATCAAGCCCGGCCAGAGCGCGTTCAGCGCTTCAGCAAACGCAGATTCGGCGTGTGTCGGCTGCTTGCGTTCCCCGCCCCAGTCGACGCCGGATGTGTACACAACCGCAGCCTACCGGCATCGGCCGCACTCTGATTGCGGCAGATGAGCGCGTCGAACGGATGAGCGTGAGCCGTCAGCCATCGCCGTCACGGCCCCGCAGGCATTAATACTCAGGGATGCTTTTCGAGCTCGATCTCATCGCGTAGCGGAATCCCGTAGGCGCCCACCACGGGGATCTCCGGCTTCAGATTGGTGCGGCTGTGATCAACGGCACCGCGATGCACGGCGACGAGGCAAAACCCGCGACGCTGATAAAAACGCAGCGCATCAACGTTATCGTTAGTGGTAATGACCCAAAGACGGGTGCACTCCTGCTGCGCCGCCAGCTGCCCGACCGCCTCGACCATGGCGGTCCCCGCGCCGTGCCACTGCCCGGCAGCGTGGAGAGTAAGGATCTCGCACTGCTGCCAGTCCCGCCCCGGCACATAAGTGAGCATCCCCAGCAGGCGCCCGCCGCCGGTCTCAGCCACGAATGCCGGATGGTCGAGGGGATGGACGAGTTCCCCCAGCCGGGCCACCCGGATACTGCCGTGCCGGGCGAGGAACGCCCGGGCAGCCGCCTGGTCGGCGGCTTCCCGCGGACGGACCTTCATCGCATCAACCTAACAGTGGCCGCCGGAAACACGGCAACCCGGGGACGACCAGTAATCGCAGGGTAGCCCCGGCAGCCAACATTCTCGGCTTGACACCCATCCATGTCCTGCAAACGATCGACCGTGCGCTAGACCAGGCCCGAGATTTGGCTGATCGGGTTCACCAGTACCTGCCCGACGAAGCCGTGCCTGCCCATGACGCGGAACGGTCTCTGCTGACTGGTTTGACAGCAGCCGAGTGGATAGCCGAGTTGGGCGCACGTATCCCCGGCAGCGCTCCAATGGAGAGCCACAGGCCAGGAGGCGCCGACTGGCTCATGTCGCTCATCAAAGACGTTGACCGGCGGACGGCGCTGCGGGCTGCCCTGCTGGCACGCCCCCACGACGAAGTCCGTCTTGACGTCACGCACCTGTGGGCGATGGGCGCGCTGGAAACTGTCGATAAATTGTGCTCACGCGGGCTTGCGGAGATGCGCGCCGCGGCGTCGGCCCACGCCCCGATCGTGGTGCTCGCCGAAGGTAAAACAGACATCGAGTTTCTTGAGCCGGCGTTGCAGTTGCTGTATCCGCATCTGGTTGACCTCATACGATTCATGGACTTCGGCCAGCGGCCGCAGGGCAGCGCCAGCGCTTTGGTGACGACGGTCAAGGCGTTCGCCGCCGCCGGCGTCGCCAACCGTGTGGTCGCCTTGTTCGATAACGACACAGCTGCGGCCGATGCACTGCGGTCTTGGGATCGCTCCATGCTCCCGGCAAGCATTCGCGTGTGCCAGTACCCGCCCCTCGACCTTGCGGCGGACTACCCAACCCTGGGGCCGCCACCGGCACTCTCCCGGGCCGCAAACGCAGACGTCAACGGGCTTGCCGGTTCCATCGAGCTGTACCTCGGGCGGGATGTCCTCACCAGTGCTGCAGGCAGACTCCGGCCGGTTCACTGGCGCGCCTACATCGAGGGCATGCGGCAGTACCAGGGCGAGGTCGTGGAGAAGGATGCCATCCATCACGCGTACCGCGCGAAAATACGCGCAGCCAACGCCGATCGCTCGCGAATCGCCGACCAGGACTGGTCCGGCATCCAGGCAATCCTGGATTTGGTGATACGCACCTTCAGCTGACACCCGCGACAGCCAGTGCGGACAATCCGCGTCACCCTGAGCATGTGAATCCGGGCCGCCGCAGAGAAAGGTCCGGACAGGACCGCCACTCGCGGCGTGTGAGGAGTTCGCTCGCGTGGATCTGGTTCTGGCTAGCCGGTCGTCTAAGGCGGAGTCCCGCCGGGCCTGACGCGCATTCGTTCGATCATCGTGGCCGCGAGGAAGACCAACAGGGCTGGGCGTCTCGGTCAACCCTGAGCCGCCGGAGACGAGGTGCGGTCTGCGGCTCGGCCGCCGGGCCGGTGCCCTGGTGTTTTTGACCGGCTATCCCGGGCCCGCGGCGGGCGCCGTCCGGTGTAACTGCTTTGCTGTCGGCGGCCAGGTGTGAGGGGCCTCGCTCGCCGGGCATGCCGAGGAGATGAACCAGGGGCAGGCGCTGGTGGTTGTCGCCGCTGAGCTGAGGCTGTTCCTGCGGCCAGGTCGCCGCGGTGGCCCCGTGCGGGTGGCCGTGGACGGGACCTCGTCGCTGGGTCACGTGGTGCAGTCGCTGGGGGTGCCGCTGACCGAGATCGGCCGCCTGCTGGTCAACGGCGTGCCGGCCCTGCCCGGATACCGGCCCGGCAGCGGAGATGTGGTGACCGTCGATCCCGTGCGGCGGCCGCAGCACCTGGAGCCGGCGCGATTTGTGCTCGATGTGCACCTGGGAACGCTGGCGCGCCGGCTGCGACTGGCCGGCGTGGACACCGCCTACGCCAACGACGCCGACGATAATGCCCTGATCGAGCAGGCCAACGCGAGCCGGCGGGTGCTGCTCACCCAAGACCGCGGCCTGCTGAGCCGCCGGAAGCTGTGGCTGGGCGCCTATGTGCAGGGCGCCCGCCCTGATGACCAGTTCCGGGACGTGCTGGACCGGTTCGCGCCGCCGCTAGCGCCCTGGACCCGGTGCCCAGCGTGCAACGGGCACCTGTCCCCGGCCGCGAAGGGATCAGTTGACCCGCTGCTACGGCCCGGTACCCGGCGCACCTACCAGGCGTTCTCCCGCTGCCAGAGCTGCGGCCAGGTGTACTGGCGCGGCGCCCACAGCAAGCGGCTTGACGAGATCATCGACTCCGCAATCCGCGCCGTCAGCCGTGCCACCGGCCAATAGGAGCCCCCCAGCGGCATGAGAGTGAAATGGTTTCGCTGTTTCGGGAGCGCAGTGGTCCTCGTGGCGAATCGCTTATTCCCGGTCAAGTCGGTGCAAATCACATGCGACTCATAGTGTCGGCCGAGGAATGTCCCTGTGTAAATGAGGGTGGCGCCCGGCTCGAAGGGACCTTCGCTTGTCCTGCGCCCCTCGGGCAGGCCGGGCGTCCGGATTGGAGTCCTGCCTATGTCCTGGATGACAGCGTCCGCAGTGGCAAGTGCCGCACGGCGCCCGTCAGCGAACGGCGTTCACCGAACGGCGGCACTACGGTTACCTACTTGTCGGGTCACACTCGGCTAGTGTCGCAGCCCAAGGCCACCGCTTAAATCGTGAAAGATTCGAGACCTTGGCTGGTGAGCGGTAAGGTGTCTGCGGCCCTGAGCGATGAGGCATGTATACAATGACACTGTTCGCGAGCACATCGTAGAGACATAATTGCAAGGGCCTGTATCTCTGCAAGATGCCTGGATACGGCACTGGCCGAGGCTGACACAGCGGTGTATCCTCTCTCTGAGCTCAGGACGCATCCTGGCTGAGACAAATGAGGATGATGGCCGTGGCCATAGCATATGAGTGGGATGTGGCAATCTCCTTCGCGGGCGCAGATCGAGAAATAGCTCGCGCGATCGTGGCCTCACTTAAGGAGCATGGCCTCCGAGTCTTTTTTGACGAGCACGCTTACCAACAGACTGTAGGCCGGAACCTTCTCAAAAATCTGCGCCACATCTACCGGTCCACTTCTCGGCTTTGCATAATACTAATCTCTCGGCACTACTCAACTGGGCGCTGGACTCGTTGGGAATTGACTTCAGCACTGGAACGCCTCCTCGATGAGGAAGGGTATCTGATCCCAATTAGGATCGATGACACACCGATAGACGATCTACCCGAGAGTCTGGGCTGGCTGCCAAATACTAGTCCGTCCGTGATAGCAGATCTTGTCGCGGAGCGTCTTTCTGCAATGCCCTTGTACTCACAGGAAAAGGATCATCTAAACGTACGTTCTGGGGTTGAGAATAGTATCAACATGCCGGTTGATCAACGCTTGCCCGAGGATCGGGCTGCTGATGTCGCAGACGCCCTCGAGAGAGGATTCCGACGCGTCGAACATCATAGAATTACCGAAATTACAGATCCGGACTTGGTTCAGCGCTGTCGATCGCTTGAAGTTGGAACGGATTTGTGGACGACTGTAAGATTGGCGCAGGATCTCGCGCGGTACATGTCTTGGAGACATAAGGCATATCTAGGGCCGATCTATCGCTGCTGGCGTGATATGGACCTACTATTCCTCGCTACTCTGCCAGGCGTAATATCTCCGGGACAAAAGACATTGGAGTTTGAATTGCGCGAACGAGGGCCTGTACTAACGGCCGAGTGGACAAATAATGCTGATAAGTGGGCACCGATCGGCTATGAGGAATTCCACGCAGGCGTCGAAGGTCTCATGGCTGATCGGTCTGGCTGCTCGCTAGGCCGAGAAGCAGTTATATTGGCCTTGAAGAAACGGGGCGCGGAATTTTCATTCCCGATCGGACCAGGTCCAAGCGCCACGGCTGAAGAACTGTGCGGATGGCGCAAGGAGCAACCGAGGTTGTCTGCCTTCGACTGGGATCGCAATCCACATCTTACAGATCCGTCAATCGGAGTTTGGGTCGAGGCTCACCACGTTCCAACCGGAGCCGTTGTGCTAGTCTTCGTTTTCCAAGGCGGTTGGCCCAATGCCGCCCTTTATGACTTCCGTGATGCGCTGAGCACGCTTTTGCCCGAGAGAACCGACATCTACATTCTTCGAGCTGGGGCGGTGCGGGTATCAGTGTACCTCTGCAGTTCAGATCCTCTTGGCTGGGCGAGCCAGGAAGCACTTCATGTAGCCGATCTTTCAGCAAGCTTTACCTACGCAGCAATCGCGCGAGCAGTCGCCGCCAGACGGAATCTCCCGATTCCCCCGGTGGCTCCTAATAGTGGCCTGCCCGAACTAACGGGGAATGAGCGGCGTGCCTTCGCAGTGGCGCTTTCCACTCTCGCGGATGCAGAGTATCCAGAAGCCACTGATGATACTCAACGCGACTATGATAAGGATGTGTGGCTTAAGCCGCGTCAATCTCTAGGTGCTCAATCAAACTTGACTTCTGGCATTAACTTTGGAGAAATAGTTTCTAACGCTGACTTGGTGGCATACATCGGGGATTGCGAAAACAGAATTCACTAATGCTGTATAACTGGCTTTCCATAATAGACGGCAAGATGGGCCATAAGGGGGGAATCCGTTGCGCGGTGGGCAAAATAATGGTATGCTGTTGATCTTTGAAATCGCGAGGGCGGCAGCCGCCGAGAGCGATGGCGGTCCGTTACGCAGCTGGGGCTTGCTCAAAAATTCCAGAACCTTGCATTTGTCGCCTTCATATCAGAATAGCGTGACAGTACGCGTCTTTTGCACATCCGCTCATCGGCATGAGCGGTAAACCGGCGCCAGCAGGCAAGCGAACTCGAGCAGGCACACCGGGCTAGCTGCGCGCGACAAAATGATCTTTATGGGCTTGGCTCGCCGCAGGCCGGGCATCGCCGAGTGCCCGCCGGATAGCAGTCCCCCCGGAACCGCTGCCCGGTATGCGAAGCACATTCCCAGGGCGCATGCGCCTTGGCCGATGACTGTCTCCGCCCTGGAGTCGACAGGGAAGACGCGCAGTCCGCACTCGGGTGACACCGCGCGGATAGCGTGGACGCGCGGGCATTAGCCCGCTAGTCTGACCTCATGATTTCCCCGATCCGGGGAAATATCCCGCGGCTGTGGGTTCAAGTCCCTCGGACACGTTAAATCCCTATAACCGGCTGTTTCCGGGCATGCGGATCGTCACCCGGGCCCGGCTTTCAGGCGCGACGGGTGTTCTGGTTTGTAGCCCGGTCTCCTTTCTCCTGGTGGGGTCGTTCCGGTGCCGTCAGTGACCCTGGCTGGTGGTGACGGCGATCATGCCGCTGTCGCCGCTGCGGAGGGTGTGCGTGTCGGGGTGGTAGGTGAGGACGGCGTCTGCGGCTCGCAGCTGATCGATCAGGTCCGCGACCTCGCCGGGTGCGGTGACCTGCATCGTGCCAACGTCGTCTAGCGTGCTGCCCACGGCCAGCAGGATGGCCAGGGCGGCTAGGTGCGACAGGATCTGGTCCTCGCGGATGTAGGTGTTTGCTGGCCGGCCGGGTTGCGGGCCGGTGGCGCTGGTATACCCGTGACGGCACCGGTAGGCGGGCTTGCCGTTGGACCAGGCTGATTCCAGCCGCCGCCCGCACCGCCCGCACGCCAGCAGACCGGCCAGCAGGTACCGCCGCACGGCAGGCCCGGCCGGGCCGCGGGGTGCGGCCGTGTCCTGGGCAGCGATGAAATCGGCCTCGCTGACCAGCGCCGGATGCGCCGGATGCTTCGAGATCACCCAGCCTTCGGGCAGGTTCCACCGCTGCACCTGCTTATGCCCCAGCCCGGTATTAGCCGGGTCGACCAGGTCGACGTCGGTGCGCTGCCGGTTCCACACCTGCCGGCCGGTGTACCGGGGATTAGCCAGGATCGCCGCCACCGTCCGCAGCGTCCACGCCGTCCCGGTCCGGTGCGGGTTCCGCCCAGGGTCGGGCGGCCGACGGGCACGGGACACCGGCGTCGTTCAGCGCGCGGGTGATCCTGGCGGCGCTGTGCCCGGCCAGCCGCTGCGCGAACATCCACTTGACGACCGGCGCGGTCACCGGGTCGGGTTCCAGCCGGTGCGCCCGCCGTCCCCACACCGGATGCGCCTTATTGGGATGCGGCCCGGCGTCGGCGAGCCGATACCCGTACGGCGGGCGGCCGCCCAGATATCGGCCCTGCTCCCGGGTCCGGGTGGCCATGGCAGTCCGGACCCGGATCCGGGTCCGGGTGATCTCCCGCTTGGACGACAGGCCCAGCGCGAGCATGGTCTGCTCGTGGTCCTCGGCGTGCCAGTCGACCCGCCCGCCAACCTCCGGCATCCACAAGCCGACGCCGTAGTGCTCGAACAGCGGCGCCATCGACGCGTACTGGCTGGCATAGAACGCCCGCTCGTACTCTCCGATCACGACCGCGTCCCACCCACGCTCTGGATCCGCCAACGCAGCCACCAGGGCGGCAGCCTGCGGGCGCCGCGCCCACGCCAGCGTCCGGCTCTCCCCCACATCGAAGAACTCGGCCACGATCGTGCCGTGCTCTGCTACGAGCATCGTCGCCTGCGCGAGCTGCCGCGCTCGCGACGTCACCGAATCCTGCCAGTCCTCGGTTGACACCCGCCCGTAAAACGCGAACCGCACACACCCCCGGCCACGCCTCCCCACCCGGCCGCCCAGGCCCTCCGCCCACGCGGCCAGCACATCGGCGCCCGCACTCGCACCAGAATGGCCACCTGGACGGGATGCCGTCACCCCAGCAGATCTCTTCTGCAGCCCTGGGGTGGGAGTCGCCGTTTTCACGCGCCCCAGCTACCGCATACAACCCAGAGAAAACACCCGCCCGCAGTAAGGCCCGCGCCTCTGACCCACCGAAGGGCAAAACGGACAGCCGGGACAGCAGATCGTAGAACGAGGCGCGGCGGCATGTCACACTAGCCGCGTGAGCGTCACCATCCTCGAACGCGAGATGTACACCGAGGCCGCCGCCGCGCGCCTGCTGCGGATCGCCCCGTCGACGCTGCACTGGTGGCTGGAAGGGCGGCCGCCGCGCTACCGTCCCGTGATCCGCGTCGAGCCCACGGGGTCGCGCAATGTCACGTGGGCCGAATTCGTCGAGGCCGGTCTCCTAAGGTCCTACCGGCGCGAGCACGATGTGCCGCTGAAGGAGCTGCGGGACTTCATCGACCGGCTCCGCGACGAGTTCCAGGTACCCTACCCGCTCGCTGACCGGCGTCCCTACGTCGGACCTGGCCGTCGGCTGCTGATCGATCTGCAGGGCCGCAGTCACCTTGACCCTGAGTTCTGCCTGGTCGCGATCGCGAATGGGCAGATCGTCCTGACCGCACCAGGAGAAGAGTTCTACGCGCGGGTGGACTGGTCTGGTGATGAGCCGGCGCGCTGGCGTCCTCACGAAGACCCTGTATCGCCGATCCGGGTCAACCCGCTGGTGCGTTTCGGGATGCCTGCGATCGGCGGTATCTCGACCGAGGCCATCGCCGGCGAGCTCGACGGCGGGGCATCCCTCGAGGAGGTCGCCGACGACTTCGGCCTCGACATTGACGCCGTGCGGTGGGCACAGAGCTATGAGCTGTCGCAGCGCGCAGCAGCATGAACCCGCGTGCGGCTCAGGTCCGCATCTACGTCGACGCTGACGTCCTGGGGCTCGGCAAGATCCTCGCCGGGCTCCGCAACGACGTGACCTATCCCGGCGACCCTGGAGCCGTCATCCACAAGCGGCAGCGGGCACCGTGCCCAATCACGAACCCTGACGTGCTCGACGCGGACTGGATACCGCAGGCCGCCGCTCGAGGCTGGCTGATCATCACGCGCGACAGCATGATCATCCAGAACCGGAACGAGATCGCCGCCGTCCAGGAGAACAAGGCGAAGATGGTGGCCCTCAACCAGCGGGACGCGCAGACGAAATGGGGCCAGCTTGAAGTATTCATGAGCCAGTGGCGCCGCATCGAGGCGCTGATCTCCCAGCCCGGCCCGTTCGGCGTGTGTCGCGCACCGCGATGACCTCGATTGCGCTCGATTAGCCTGCGCTCGCAATCGCTCGCCGCGCGTATCTAACCAGCGACGCTGCTGGTGCGGTATGACTCTGCGTGAGTATCAGACCCAGTCGTCGGCTTCCCTGCCGATTACGAGCGGACCTCAGTGCGGCTAAGAATGCGTTGGCTTACGCGCCGGATTTCCAGATCTGGGCGCGCCACAGGTCCACGCGGGACTGGCGACCGAGTGCTGCGAGCGGTGCAAGCGCTGGTGGCTCTTGTGCTGCCTGCGGGATGCGCCTGTCTTCGACCTTGCTGCCGCTATCGCAGGCGGCCGGGCTGCTGCTACTTATCGAGCCGGGCAAGTGCGTCACATACTGCGGCGGCGGAAGTCTGGATGTCGAGGCGCTCGTATATGGTGAGCGCGGTCTGCAAGTACTCGGCGGCTTGCTCGCGGTTCCCGCTCGCCTGAGCGGTCAGCCCCAGCGCTTGCCATGTTTCGGCTAGTCCTATTTGGTTTCCGATTCGTTTTGAAAGGATGAGGGCTTGATCGTAGTGTGACCGGGCGCTTGGGTAGTCACCGATGTCATAGTCGAGATGCCCTAGGCCGAGGTGCGCTTCAGTTACCCCGAGGTGATCGCCGATGCGGGTGAATGTGGCCAGGGCCAGCTCGTAGTGCGAGCGGGCGGTTGAAGGGTCGTGGGCGTCACGCGAGATGTGGCCGAGCCCGAGGTGCGCCTGCGCTTGGCCTTTGTGATTGCCGGTGCGTGTCGAGATGGCCAGAACCTCGTCAAAGCGGGTTTTGGCTGTCGGCTTATCGCTTTCCAGGGCTATATAGCCCAGGCCGATAAGAGCGTCCACCCGGCCGGTCTGGTCACCGAGGTGGGTGAATATTGCCAGGGCTTGTTCATACCGGATGCGAGCGGCGGGGTCGCGGAGGTCAAGGGCGACGTCGCCGAGGCCGCGTAGGGCCTCAGCTTGGCCGGCTTGGTCACCAGCGGCCGTGTACATGGCGTACGCGTGGTCGAGCAGGGTGCGAGCGGCGTGGTATTCACCGAGGAGCTGCAAGTTATCCCCGCTGATGCGGCAGACCCGGGCGCCGGCTGGGCCACTGGTGAGGGGGGCGAGGCTGAGAAGGTTGTCTCGCTCGGCGATGACCCAGTCGCGCTCTTGGTCCTGTGCGGCCGGGTCCCCCTCGCTGACGGGGTCAGCCGATTCCTTTGGGCGGAGCAAATGTTCGGCGTGTTGTAGTGTGCGGTCGTAGTGGTCGGCGAGCCGGTCAAGTTTGGCTTTGCGGTCCCCGGCATCAAGTTCCTGTTCGGCCAGCTCCCTTCCGTAGACGCGGACGAGGTTGTTCAACGTGTACCGGGGCGGCGATTTCGCTGTCGTGTCCGGCTCGATGAGGTGATGCTCTGCCAGCCGGCGGAGACGGTTACGCGCATCGGCTTTCTCGATGCCGGCGATCGCCGCGATCGCGTCCGGGCCGATTGAGGGTCCTGGGTGCAGTCCAACGTCGCGGAAGGCGTTCTCCAGATCGGGGGGCAGGCGCAGCACGGAGACCTGCAGAGCAGCCCGTATCCCTGCATCTTCTGGGCTCAGCTCGTTGAGCTGGGCACGTTCGTCGGTCAGGTCGGCGAGAAGCGTGGCTACGGTGGCTGCGGGGTCGTGACGCAGGCGTCCGGCCGCGATCCTGACCGCCAACGGAAGCCACCCGCAGGCCCGGACCACCGCGCTGACATGGCTCTGGTCTGGGCAGCGTTGCGTGCCGGCAATCCGGGTGAAGAGACTGACGGCTTCATGCGGCGTTAGGACGCCCAGGGTCAACGGGTCGGCCTCGGGCAGCCCTGTCAGCCGCCGCCTGCTAGTGATCAGCACAAGACAGCCGGCGGCATTGGGGAGCAGAGGACCAACCTGGTCGCTATCGACCGCGTTGTCCAACACGATCAGCGCCTGTCGGCCGGCCATGAGGGAGCGCCAGCGCGCCTGACGAGGACCCAAGCCGAGCGGGATAGCCGATGCATCCATGCCGAGGTCCCGCAGCAGCTGACCTAGTGCCTCCTCCGGCGGCACCGGCGCCAAGCCGGGCGTGTATCCGTGCAGGTCGATAAAGAAGGCCCCGTCTGGGTAGCGGTGAGCATGCTTGTGCGCTAGGTGGACCGCCAGGGCGGTTTTTCCTACGCCGCCCATGCCGTCGATGGCGTGGACGGCGACCGTGACTCCCGCTGGGTCGTGCCCGGCGATCCGCCCGCCCAGGTGGGCGATGATCTCCTCGCGCCCGGTGAAGTCGGCGGCCTCCCCGGGAAGCCCGCGGAGCGGCCCCGCCGTGCCCGACGCCATCGTGGCGATCCGACGCCCGGCTTGCTGCTGTAGCTCTGTCAGCGCCTGGTACAGCAGCATCTCCAGCCGGTCGGGCGACTTCACCCGCTGCGCGGTCGCCCCGGCATCCATAACCCGCGCACGGAATGCGCCCTGCCGCTCCTCGTGCTGAGGATCAGACAGATAGCTTCGCGGCAGCGGCAGGACCGCATTTTCATCCAGCAGGAATACCAGGCGCGGCAGGCGCTGCTCGGTCGCCGCCTGAAACTCCAGCTCGGTGTACGACAATTCCGGCTCATCGCTGACTCGTGAGCCGTAGCGGAACCCGATAATGCCGACATACACATCGGCGCGCCCCACCTGGTGGCGGCAGTAATCGGCAGGCTTGTCCTCCCGGGCGGTGAAATAGGCCATGTCCAGCACCGTGTCCTCGGCCCGGATCACCGCCCTCTCCGCAGCAGCCACAAACGACCCGCCTTGCGGGTATTGCCGCAGCTCAGACGTGTGGCTCAAGAACACCCTCAGCGCCACAGGCTCCATACCGGTCACGCTACCGCTCTGGAGCGCCAAGACAAGCCGATGATGACGTCTCGGTGGCACACCCGCCAGAACTCCCGGTTCGGTGCGGCCCGCTGCGGTGATACCGGTCGGCGAGGCTGGCACTCAGATCGGCTCTTTGCGCGGGCCCGCGAAGACTCTGGTTGCTCTCCGTGACGTACTTCCCCGTCAGCCTCCGTCCTCGCCTGGCAGAGTTCGCGGCCGCCGACTGACCATGCGGGCATGGCCAAGGTCTCGCGCCGTGCCCGTGGAGCTCGACCCGGTCCGCGGCAGATGCGAGCGTTCTCAGTGCGGTCTCTGGTGCATAAACATGCAGTCTCATTCGGAAGGCCCGGATCTGATCCACTGCCGAATCCGGCCCTATATGAGTCAAGGCGGCGCCGCAGACAGGCCGGAGACAGGGACCAGGACCAGGGCGTCAGCATCGGAGCCGCTGCGGCCCGGGGCAGCCGAGGCGTCGCGAGTCGCCTGCTCTGAGGGCGGGATTGTGCTCAACTCGCGATCTCTGTCTGCTCTGGCAGAAGCCGCGCCCCGGAGGTGGACGCGGCTTCTGTCACCTGACGCATTGAGATACGGCTAAGGGGTTACGGAGTTTGTGAACACATCTGTCGGAGGAGTTGTCGGAGGAGGAGGCGGAGGAGTTGTAGCCGACGGCTCCGCCTGGACGAAGAACGGCACGAACGCTGCTCCGCTGACTCCCAGGGCCTGGTAGTCCCCGACGAAGAAACCGCCTGCGTTAGGTGCCTTCAGCAGGTCGAACGAGCCAGCGATATGCGTCTCATCGCCGAAGGTCGTGCCATGATCGGACGACGCTGTGAACCAGTAGTCAGTCGGCAGTGTCGTGGTGTCTCCGGCAGGGAGGTTGCGGAGGTCGTAGTAGGTGACGCCGGCGACGCCTGCCGAGTTGACGGCCACCGTGGGCGTGAAGGCGGGCCTGCCGGTGGCCTTGCTGATCGCGGCCGGCGCGGTCCAGGTCTTGCCGCCGTCGGTGGAGGTGGAGATGACGACCTGGTTGACGGTGCCGGTGAACCGATTGTCGGACCAGACCACGTAGAGCTGTCCGGTACTCGGATCGATGGCGGCCGAGGGAAGGCCCTCACCGGTGCGCAGGGCTGCGCCCGTGTTCGGGTCGGTGTCCGTCACGAACTGCTGGGCCGCGACGGTCGTCGGCCCCGACCAGGTGGTGCCACCGTCGGACGACGAGACGAACCCGACACTGAAGCCCCGCGGTGTGAACTTGGGCGAGCCGGTCGTCTGGAACACCTCGAAGAAGTCATACAGGGCACCCGTTTTGGGATCTGCCACGATCACGTTGCCGATGGTCTGGCTATTCTGCCCGGGATCGAAGATCGCGCGGGTGCCTGTCCAGGTCTTGCCGCCGTCGGTGGTCTTGGAGAACCAGGCCGGGCCGCGGAATGCGTGAGCGCGCAGGTCCGCATCCGGGCTGTGGCTCGGGGCCTTGAGCCGGTCCCACACGACGTAGGCCGTGCCAGCGGTCTTTGGATCTGCGGTGACGGACTCCTTGTCGTTGAAGAAGTGGGTGACCTCGAAGATGGGGCTGGTGCCCTGGTCGGACTTGATCAGGCGGGCGTTGCCCCAGGCCTGGCCGCCGTCAGTCGAGGCGGCGGCCGCGACGCCTGTGTCGTTGTTGCCGCCTCCGCTGAGGGTGGTCTCGGTCGCCAGCAGGCCGACGGCGTACGCGGTCCCGTCAGGCCCGATGGAGACCCAGGGATCCGAGGCCCGGTTGTATGGCGTCCCGGTGAACGGGTCCAGGACGGGATTGATCCCGCTGACGCAGCCGCTGAAGGGCAGCTGGCTCTCGCCCCAGGTCTTCCCGCCATCGGTGGAGAAGCCGGCGAGCAGGCCATGCGCGCCACCGTTCGACCAGCGATCCTGCTGCCAGGCACCGATCATGTTGCCTGGGTTATGCGGGTTGACAGCGGCCTGGGGCTCAACCTCAGCATTCACGGTGACGGTGCCTGACTGGCCATCGGGCGGACAGCCTGCATAGGGGTCTGCGCTGGAGACGGTGACAAGCGGTGTCACGGTCGAGGCCAGCGCCGGAGCTGCGGTTACCAGCGCCAAGGCCAGCAACGCTGAACTCAGCACCACGATTCGCATGAGTTTTTGGCGCATAGAACATTCCCCCAACTTGTACCGGTAAAGCACGGCTTCACACGGACTAGCACATGCTCAGGGCCCTGTCAAGGCCTACACTGTCCGGGCGGCGAGAGCCCGATCCAGTTTCTAGCCACCTGCCGCCGAAGCAGCTCGCGACCCACCACGGACATGCCTCGTGCATATGGCGGTGGAACCATCCCGCGAAGTACGTGCGCCCGGCGGAGGCTGTACGTTGCAAGGTGGCGGAGACGCTCGCAGCAGCGCGTTCGCGCGATTGATCGTGAGCGGCCGCGGACGGAGCCGTCAGGCCGGCTCTAAGCGCTCGATCTTGCCCGATATGTGCCCAGATCGTCGTTCCAGCTGGAGTTTCCGCAGTTCAAGCCGTTACGGTCAGAGGTCTGTAAAAACCGCCGCCCCTGCCTTGACGGCAACAGCTGATCCGCCGGGCCAGTCGCACCCTTCCGAAGTTGGGATGGGCTGTGCACTGGAATCGCTGTTATGGGCGCCTTATGCGACAGCCGCAAATGACAGTCCTTGAGCACCTATTTGGCAGTCTGTCGCACTGTAGGACAGTCGGTCCTAACCGGCGCGGGTCGGGACAGCCTTTAGCCATACGTATGAAAATGCGGTTATGCGTATAAGCATGCGCGTTGGTGACTTACTCAATTCGGCATGAGCGAGCGGTCGATTCCGTGGTCTCGCCAGTGCGTGCTTGCGATCCTGCCATGGAACCAAAGCGCAGACCTGCGCCGACTCTCGCGTCGGCACAGGTTTCTTACCCATTCTCAACGCTCCTGCACGATACGGCCGGTCGCCGGGTCCCTGGCCGCTCTCCTGCCTGCTTGCACTCGCACTGTGGCCACTTCGGCGGCTGCTTTTCAAACTTAGGTTCGGCAGCCTTTCATCAGGGAGAAATCGGGCAGGTATCCAGGCACCGCGACGGCCTTAATGATCATGTCCGCTCTTGACAGCTCCGGGCCCGGGCCGTACCACTTCTTGCCCACCCGGAGCGACCCCGCAAGATCACCGACGTGTAGTGGGTCTTGTGGTAGTGCACCGGAAAGCGGTAGTTGACGGTTACCTCCATCGGAAACACCGCAGGGTCGGTCTCGCCGTCGCCGAGGAAGAATCCCGCGAACCGCGTGCCATCGTCGGTGACGGTGAACTCGGGATCGTCGAGGTGGGTTTCGTATCGTCCGCGCGCCGTTCGCTCCATCGCAGCAGTCTCACTTTCTCGTGATGAACCTTTGTCCGGCTAGCTCGGGTCAATCTCACAGGCCGAACCTCTCGCGGTAGCCGGCGAAGCGCTCGCGCACCTCGTCCGCGGACACCTCGTGGTCGGCCAGGTCATAGGCCCACTTGCCGAAGCGGTCGCTGCGGTTACCCGGGTCGTCGAGCCAGGCTCGCAGGGTGGGCTCGAGCCCGTCAGGCGGCAGGGCGAAATGCTCGCAGGCGGTCCGGACCACCCCGGCCGGGTCGGCGACCAGATCCGGATATGTGACGTGGCAGATCGACTCACTGTCCGAGGCCGGGTCGGCGAGCGCCTTCTCCACCCGCTGCTGAAACCGGTCGAGCATGGCCACGCTGAACGCCCGCCGGTCCGCCGGCGCGGGGGTACCGGAGCGCTTGAACACCATGGCGATGACCGCCAGCAGGGAGCCGAACACCTCCACCGGATCGCGGTGCGGCCAGACGAGCTTGGCGTCGGGGTAGGCGGCGAGCAGCGCGGACAGCCGGAACTGGTGCTCCACGCCCTTCAGCACCCAGCGCCGGCGCGGACCGCCGAACTGCAGGTGCTGCAGGAGCTGCCGGTGCGAGGCATAGTACTCGGGACCGGACCCCTCTTCCGTCCACGTGGGTCCGTACGGCACCTTGCTGAAAATCGTCGGATAGGCGTTGCGCAAGTCGTAGACCAGCAGCGATTCGCATTCCATAAGCGTCTCGCCGCCCGCGTCGAAATACGGGTGCTGGGCGATGAACCCGGCGTAGTCGGCCAGCCAGCGCTCGATGTCGCGGGTGCCCTCGGCGATCCGCGGATCCCCGGCCGCGGCCAGTGACGGAGGCGGGGACGGGCGGGCGATCTCCCAGTACAGCGGCGCCCGGTGACCCGGGACCTGCGCCAGCAGCGCGTGCAGCAAGGTGGTGCCGGACCGCGGGAACCCGATCACGATCAGCGGGGCCTCGATGCGCTCATCCGCGATGCCCGGATACCGCTTGCGGTCCTCGACCAGCCGCAGCCGCCAGCCCAGCACCCGGACCATCTGGCCGAACGCCGCCCTGCGATCGTCCGCACCGATCCCGCCAGCAGTGTTGAGGAACCGGACGAACGCCTCCAGCGGGCCGCGGAACTGCTCGTTTCCGAAGTCGTGCAGCCCGGTCTCGCGTTCGGCCTGAACGAGCAGGGCCGCCGTGTCCGGGTGCGCGCTGAACGTCGCGCTCCGCGCCATGACGTCACGCTCCCATCCCGAGAAGTACAGTTGATTTAACTATTTAGTATCATTATGCTTTTCGTCAACAGGCGGCGGAAGGACCCATGTGGCCGAGCGGCAGGCGATCGACTGGTCGTTCTTCAGCATGGCGCGGTACCTGCTCACCGCCGACCCGGCCGACCCCAGCGTGCTGCCAGCCAGCGCCGGCGCGACGCAGGCCGGCTCGCTGCTCGCCCGGGACCTGCGGCCGGATGCGTCCGGGCGATTCGAGGTGCTGTTCGGGCCCAGCCGGCGCGACGGCCACTGGTACCAGGTCGTGCCCGGCACCAGCTACCTGCTCAGCCGGGAGTTCTTTGCCGACTGGGGCGCGGCGGAGCCGTCGGTGATGCAGATCGAGTGCCTGGAAGAGCCCGCGGCCCAGTGGCCAGCACAGGGGCCAGCACCGTGTCAGCCAGCACCGTGTCAGCCAGCATCGTGTCAGCCAGCACCGTGTCAGCCAGCACCGTGTCAGCCAGCACCGTGTCAGCCAGCACAGTGGCCGGTGCTGTCCGCGGACCGGGTGGGCAAGGAACTGGAGGCGCTGGGCGCCTGGCTGGTGGAGACGGTCCGGGTGTTTGCGGGCGCGCAGGCCAGGGGGATCCGGGAGTTCGCCAACCGGTGGGACCCGCAGGTAAGCAGGCCCGCCAGCTACCTGCCCGCCATCTACCACGCCTACTGGGACCTGCGGCCCGGCCAGGGACTGCTCATCGAGACACCGGTGCCGCGGGGCGGGTACTGGGGCATCCAGCTCGCCAACGGCCTGTGGAACACGCTGGACTTCGCCAACCGGCAGACCAGCCTGAACGCAGCGCAGGCGCACCTCGACCCGGACGGGATGTTCCGCGCCGTCATCTCCCAGGCCGACCCGGGGGTGGCCAATTGGCTCGATACGCTGGGGCATCACCAGGGCTCCGTGCACCTGCGGCTCCTCGTGCCGGGGGCAGCGGACCGTTCTCGCCCGGCTGGCCGCCTCGCCGACACCAGGGACGACTGGATGGCAGGCTGGGCGGAGCAGAAGCGCACCGACACCCCGGCTGACGGGTACCGCCGGCCGGCCGCGCGTGTCGTCGCGCTGGACGAACTGGACGCCGCGCTGCCGGCCGGCACCGCCCGGGTCACCCCGGCGCAGCGGCGCAGCACACTCGACGAGCGGCTGCGCCAGGTCACCCGGCTGCAGCGGTCCTGAGCAAGAGGGGGCACATGGCAGGGACACTGGACGGCAGGCGGGCCATCGTCACCGGCGGCGGCCAGGGAGTCGGCCGCGGCATCGCGCTGGCCCTCGCCGCCGAGGGCGCCGCCGTCGCGCTGGTCGGCCGCACCGAGGCCAAGCTGCTCGCGGTGGCGGCGGAGATCTCCAAACCCGGCGGCACGGCCCTGCCCGTCGTGGCGGACGTGACCCGGCCGGCCGACATCCAGCGCTGCGTCGCGCACGCGGTCAGCGAGCTGGGCGGCCTCGACATCCTGGTGAACAACGCGCAGATCCCGGCGCTCGGCTCCATCCTCGAGGTGACCGACGAGGCCTTCAGCGCCTGCTGGGAATCCGGGCCGCTGGCCGCGTTCCGGCTGATGAAGGCGTGCCATCCGCACCTGCGCCCGGGCGGCGTCATCATCAACCTCGGCAGCTCGACCACGGCGAACCCGCTGCCCGCAGGCCGTGGGGTCTACGCCGCGGCCAAGGCGGCGACCCAGACCCTGAGCCGGGTGGCCGCGACGGAGTGGGGACCGGACGGCATCCGGGTCATCACCGTCCTGCCCGCCGCGACCAGCCCGGCCGCCCGGGCCTGGCGGCAGGCCAATCCCGCGGAGTACGAGCGCAGCATGTCCGGCATCCCGCTGCGCCGGCTCGGCGATCCCGAGGAGGAGATCGGCCCGGTGGTGGCGTTCCTGTGCGGGCCCGCGGCGAGCTACATCACCGGCACCACGATCGCCGTCGACGGCGGCCAGGCCTACCTGCGCTGAAGCCGTGTCAGGCGTTGAGGTAGGTCAGCACCGCCAGCACGCGGCGGTTGTCATCCTCGGCGGGATACAGGCCAAGCTTGGTGAAGATGTTGTTGATGTGCTTGCTGACCGCTTTCTCGGTGACCACCAGCCGGGTGGCGATGCCGGCGTTGGCGCGTCCCTCGGCCATCAGCGCGAGCACCTCACGTTCCCGCGGGGTGAGCCGGCCCAGCGGCTCATCCCGGGCGTGCCGGGCTAGGAGCTGCGCCACGACCTCGGGATCCATGGCGGTACCGCCGCCAGCCACGGTCCGCACGGCCTCGATGAATCGCCGCACGTCGGAGACCCGGTCCTTGAGCAGGTAGCCAAGGCCCCCCGTCCCCGCGGAAAGCAGCTCCTTCGCATAGAGCTGCTCAACGTGCTGGGACAGGACGAGCACCGGCAGGCCCGGCACCTGAGCGCGCGCCTCGATCGCCGCCTTCAGGCCCTCGTCGGTGAAGCCCGGCGGGAGCCGCACGTCCACCACCGCCACGTCCGGGCGGTGCGTGACCAGCGCGCGCAGCAGGTCGGGCCCGTTGTCCACGGCCGCCACGACCTCCATGTCGTAGGCGGTGAGCAGCCGGATCAGCCCGTCGCGCAGGAGGGTCAGGTCCTCGCCAAGGACAACTCGCACGGCAACTCCATGGTCACCAGGGTCGGCCCCCCGTCCGGGCTGGTCACGGCGATCACCCCGTCGAAGGCGGCCAGCCGCTGGGAGCGCGACTCGGTCAGCCGGCCCAGCTGCGCCGCCATCTCCTTCCTGGTCGGGGCCAGCAGCGACGAGGCGGCCTGGGCGTGCGCCTTCAGCAGCCGCGGGCCCGTGATCACGCCGAGCGGCAGCATGCTCAGGAAGGTGACCTGCAGCCAGAAACCTTGAGGCGTCACGGTCCACCATCCGTACAGCAAGGTTCCGCCATCAGCCGCCAGAGTCCATCCCCCGCAGCCGACCAGGAGGGCGGGTATCAGCCCGAGCGCCACGCCAGCCGGCCCGTTGACCAGCACCCATAGCAGGTCCCGCCAGGTCGCCGGATCGGTCAGCAGCCACCTGCAGCGCTGCAGCCGCCCGATCAGCCCGTTGGTGACCTCGACCGGCCGGGGCCGGTAGGGCGTCACGATCGTCACCCCCGACCACTCCTGCGCCCAGCGGCGCTGCTGGCTGGCCAGCCGCCGCACCGCCAGCAGGCTCTTGGGCGCGAGCACCACCCCGATCCCCGCGGCCAGGCAGATGACCGAGAACACGGAGACGAAGAACAGCGGGATGCCAGCCAGCGCCACCACGGCCTGGACCAGCCCGCGAACGCAGGTCAGGAAGGTCCGCCCGGCCAGCCGCCGGAAAACGCTGGCGCCATCGCTCATCGGTACCTCCCGCGCAGGATCCGTCATGGCGCTTCCATTGTGAGCGCCGGCGACCGCATGCGTCGGTGGTGTTAATCCCACCTTCGGCCCGGCCAGGCCCCACCGTGACGGGCGGCGACGCACCCCACTCGTTCGGGAATAATATTTTGATCCCGAACGGACCGGGTTCGTGCCCTCAGTTCGGAGTCAGCGCCCGGTGAAGGCGGGCGGGCGGCGCTCGCGGAAGGCGGCGAGTCCCTCGGCCCGGTCCGCCGTGCCGAACAGCATGGAGACCGACTCGCCCTCGTAGCTGATCGCCGCGGCCAGGTCCAGGCCCAGGCCTCGGTCGACCAGGCGCTTGCCGGCGGCCAGGGCGGGGCGGTTGAGGGTGAGCACGGCCACCTGACCGCACGCCTGGCTGAGCAGTGCCGATTCCATACCCGAGGCTCAGGCCATCGTGAGGCCGCCGCTGACCGACAGCGTCTGGCCGGTGATGAAGGCGGCCTCGTCGGAGGCGAGGAAGGCGACCGCGGGCGCGATGTCGTCGGGCTGGCCGATCCGGCCAAGCGGGATGGCGCGGGACAGCCCGTCCCGCAGCTTCTGGCTGTAGGCGGCCACCTGGTCGAGCAGCGCGGTGTCGGTCGGGCCGGGGCACACGCTGTTCACCGTGATGCCGTGCCGGGCCACCTCCCGGGCCAGGGCCTTGCCGAAGGCGATGACGCCGCCCTTGGTGGCCGAGTACACCACCTCACCCGACGAGCCGACCCGGCCAGCGTCCGAGGCGATGTGGATGATCCGCCCGCTGCCCCGCTCGATCATCGCGTCCAGCACGGCGCGGGTGACGGCGATGGTGCCGCGCAGGTTGACCGCGATGATCTTGTCCCAGGTCTGTTCGGCCGAGTCCACGAACAGCTCGATCACGTCGATGCCCGCGTTGTTGACCAGGATGTCCGGCGCTCCCAACTCCGCCTGCACCCGGCTCACCGCGGCCCGGACCGCCGCGCCGTCGGCGATATCCACTCCCACGCCGATCGCCCGCGCGCCGTGGCGCTCGGCCAGGCCCGCCGCCGTCTTGGCCGCCGCCGTGCCGTCCAGGTCACATACCGCGACCGCCGCACCCTCGGCGGCCAGGGCCGCCGCGATCGCCGCGCCGATGCCCCGGCCGGCCCCGGTGACCATCGCCGTCTTGCCTTGCAGCCTCATGCGCCCTCCACGGAACCGTCTCGCCCAGCTCACTCGCCCAGCTCACCAATATGTATAACTTATTATACTCATATTGGCGCGGGGCCGCCAGCCGGGTCAGCCGAGGAGATCGAGCACCGTGGTCATCGACTTGTTCAGCAGCAGGTAGTTCTCGGCCTCCTGCAGGTGCACCCGCCAGAGCGACTCGGCCTCGTCGGCCTGCCGGGCCGCCACCAGCTCGACCAGCCGGACGTGCGCGCGGAACCCCCGCTTGTTCGCCCGCACGTTGTCCGGGCTGCCCGCGTCCAGGTCCACATGCGACCAGTTGGCCAGCTCGATGATGTGCCGGACCATGCCGTTGAGCACGGCCAGGGTCTCATTGCCGGCCAGCTCCACCACGAGCGCGTGAAACTCCATGTGCGCGCGGATGAACGCCTGCGGGTCATCCATCAGCTGTTCGGCCTGTGCCACGGCCGCCTGGAGGCGGTCTAGGTCCGGCCCGGTCCGCCGCCGCGCCAGCAGCGCCGCGCACGGCGCCTCGATGAAGGTCCGGGCGTCGTAGACGTCCTGGAGGGTCGTGCCGCGGTACTCCAGCACCAGGCCCGCGTAGCTGGCCGCGACGTTCCCGTTCGGCAGCTGCACCCGGGCGCCGCCGCGGGCGCCCCGCCGGATGCTGATCAGCGACTCCGACTCCAGCACCCGGAAGGCCTCCCGCAGCGTGGGCCGGGACACGGCGAACTCAGTCATCAGGGCCGCCTCGGACGGCAGCGCGTCACCCTCGGCCAGCTCGCCGCGCACGATCTTGCGCCGCAGTTCCGCCGCGACAAGCTCGGCGGTCTTCGGCACCCGGATCCGCTGGCCGAACGGGCGGCCGTTGGCCGATCCGGCCAGCCGGGCCGGCGCGGCCAGCCGGGCCGGCGCCCCGTTATCGGGCCTGTCATCGGCGGTGTCATCGGCGGTGTCATCGGCGGGCAAGCGCACGCTCATTTAAATGCCCCTTACCGCTGCGGTCGCTCGCGGCAGGCACCCCGGGACCTCAACGTATAATAGGTTACATCTATAAGAGTAATGCACTAATAAGCGCTCGACCGCCGCCCGCTTCAGGAGAGCAGTTCCACCACGGTGGCCGTGGTGCGGTCGCCTAGGACCACCTTGGCCGACTCGGCCAGGTGCTTGCGCCAGAGTTCCTCGGCCTCCTCGCCGCTGCGCTTGCGGATGAGCTCGACGAGCCGGGTGTGCGCGCGGATCGCGATCTTGGCGAGTTCCTGCTCGTGCTGCCAGTCATGGCTCTCGGCGTAGGAACGGTCGCCCTCGCGGATGATGTTGGTCAGCATGCCGACCAGGATCTGGAGGGTCTCGCTGCCCGACATTTCCACGATGAGCCGGTGGAACTCGGCGTCGGCGGCGATGGAGGCGCCGGGGTCGTCTATCGACTCACGATGGCGGTCAAGCACCTCCTGCAACCGGGCGAGATCGGCCGACGTACGCCGCTTGGCCGCCATCCGGGCGGCGGCCGGCTCCAGGACGGCGCGGACCTCGTAGACGTCCGATAGCAGCGCGCCCCGGTATTGCAGCAGCAGCCCGATGTGGCGGGCGGCCACGTTGATGTCGGGCACCTGCACCCTCGCGCCACCCCGGACACCCCGCCGCACGGTGATGGCGCCCTCGGCCTCCAGGATGCGGAAGGCCTCCCGGAGCGTGGGCCGCGAGACGCCGAACTGCTCCATCAGCACGCTTTCCGAGGGGAGCTGATCGCCTTCCTTGAGCTCGCCGAGCACGATCTGACGGCGGAGCTGCGCTGCCACCATCTCTCCGGCCTTAGGCACCCGGACTGTCGAGTTTCCCGTCACCGCGTTCACGCTCATGCAATAAGCATACGAGGTTGACTCCTCTACCGCTTGCAGGCGGGAGATAGCCGGGCGGACGCGATATCTCCCCGGACCCGGAAGCCGACCCAGCCCAGCTCCTCGACCTGCTCAGACGACCAAGGTGATCAGAGAGGACGGGAACTGATCACTCACGACGCTTCCCTCCAATTAGTTGCCCAAGACCCACGTCGTCTGCCCGACGCAGCCATGGAAATATGGAAATACCGACACAGACCGTAGCAGGGAAGCTGCGCTCGGCAGGTGTTGGATTGCCGTTTCTTCACCCACTTTTCCGGTCGTCCCCAACCGCGATCGCGGCGACGAGCGGCTTTCCAGCCGCACCGGACGCTGCGCTCCGTGGCGCGGCAGCCGCGTGGGCGTTCGCGAGGCTGGCCTGGCCGGACCGACCGCGGGCGGCGGGCCAGCAGCGGGACGAGAAGTAGCGCCGGGGCGGCGGGGGCGGGGGTCCCAGCGACCTCCGCAGCCAAGCCAGCCACATGCTCGTTCTGGATAGCTTCACGCCTTTAGAATCAGCTAAATAATTTAGCTTGTCAAGCTTGGCGGGGACGCTTTCCGGAGCTATCAGGCGTCGGAGCTTCTAGCTGTGTTGACAGCCCGAGCCGAGCGATCTAATGTCTTAGCCATATAAGACGTTAAGGAGCAACGTGATCAGCTTCCGGGTTGACAGCCGTTCGGTGGTACCGCCCTATCTGCAGATCGTCCAGCAGGTCAGGCAGGCACTGCGGATGGGCTTGCTGGACGTGGGCGACAGGCTGCCTGCGGTGCGGGAGGTTGTCGCAGCGACGGCCGTCAACCCGAACACGGTGCTCAAGGCCTACCGCGACCTGGAGCGCGAGGGCCTGATCGAACCCCGGCCGGGCCATGGCACGTTCGTGTTGAACCGCCCGCCCGGGCCGCCGCCCGGTACTGTCTCGCGGCTGGGCCGCAGCCTGGCCCGGTGGGTCCGGCAAGCCCGCGAGGCCGGGCTCGACGATGAGTCGATCGAGTCGCTCCTGCACGTCACGCTGCGCGCAGCCGCCGAGGAGGAGATCGCATGACTCCGGTAATCCAGACCCGCAGGCTCGCCAAGCGGTACCGCCGGGTCACCGCCCTGGGCGACTGCACCATCACCGTCCCCGAAGGGGTGATATCCGCGCTGATCGGCCCGAACGGCGCAGGCAAGACCACGCTGCTGCGCCTGCTGGCCGGACTGGCCAAGCCGACCGCGGGCGAGGTGGCGGTGCTCGGCGGCGCGCCCCGCCAGGACCCGGCCTTCCTGGCCGAGATCGGCTTCCTCGCCCAGGAGATCCCGCTGTACCGGCGGTTCACCGCAGAGGACCACATCGGCATCGGCGCGCACCTCAACCCCCGCTGGGACGCCGCATCCGCACGGGGCCGCCTGAGGTCGCTGAACATCCCGCTGGACCGGGCAGCGGGCTCGCTATCCGGCGGCCAGCGAGCCCAGCTGGCCCTAGCGCTGACCCTGGCCAAAAAGCCCAGGCTGCTGCTGCTCGACGAGCCGGTCGCCGCACTGGACCCGCTCGCCCGGCGGCATTTCCTGGCCACCTTGGCCGAAGCGGTCGCCAGCGGCGGCCTGACCGTCGTGCTGTCCTCGCACCTGCTCGCCGACATGGAACGGGTCACCGACCACCTCATCTTGCTGGCCGCATCCCAGGTCCAGCTATGCGGCGACATCGATACGCTACTGGCCGAGCACCACATCCTGGTCGGCCCGCGCAAGGCCACCACGGCGATCGAGAAGACCCACACCATCGTGCAGGCCGTGCGCACCGCCCGCCAGACCACCCTGCTCGTCCGCGGGAACGCCCTGGTCATCGACCCAGACTGGGAGAGCGCCGACATCGGGCTCGAAGAAATGGTGCTCGCCTACATGAGCCAGCACAGCATGGGCCAGGACGCCGTGCCGGCCATCTCGCACCTGACCCCGGTTGGAGAAGAAAAATGACCTGGCTTACCTGGCGCCAGCACCGCGCTCAGTTCTACCTGGCCGCCGCCCTGCTGGCCGCGCTCGCTGTCCTGCTGCTGATTACCGGCCTGCAGATGGCCTCGCAGTACCACTCCGCCCTCGCCGCCTGCGCCGCGAACCACAGCTGCGCGAACCTCGCGAGCAGGCTGTTCCTCGGCAGCCACGCGGTCGGCTTCCTGGTCATCATGACGCTGGGCGCACCGGTTCTCGTCGGGCTGTTCTGGGGCGCTCCGCTGGTGGCAGCCGAACTCGAGACAGGCACTAGTCAGTTCGCCTGGATGCAGAGCGTCACGCGCAAGCGCTGGCTCGCCCTGAAGGCCGGCTGGATGCTGCTCGCCGCCATGGTCTGGGGCGGCGTCATCTCTGCCCTCGTGACCTGGTGGTCCGGACCGGACAACGCCCTGCAGCTTGATCAGTTCAAGCCCGGCCGGTTCGACATCATGGGCATCGTCCCGGTGGCATACGCGCTGTTCGCGATGGCGCTCGGCATCTGCGCCGGCGCGCTGCTACGCCGCACCCTGCCGGCGCTGGCCGTCACCCTCGCCGGGTTCATCGCCGTCCGCGCGGCGGTCACCCTCTGGCTCCGCCCGCACTACATGAGCGCGATCACCGTCACGCACAGCGTGCTGACCGGATACACGCCGACCGGATCCTACTGGCAGCTCGGGCAGGGCGTCCTCGACCCGCACGGCCACCTAGTCCCGGCCCCGAACGGAGCCGATGTATATAACATCCCCCTCGGTTACCTCCCGGCTTCCTGCGCGAGCGTGGGCAGGGGCGTCGCCAGCATGCCGCCGTCCTGCAGGGATGCCCTGACCAGCTTCCGGGCCCTCGTCACCTACCAGCCTGCCGACCGCTACTGGGCATTCCAGGGGATCGAGACCGGCATCTTCGTCCTCCTCGCCGCCATCCTGCTTACCGTGACGGCGGTCGTACTGCTCCGCCGTGACGTCTAGCACGCCGCGTCGGCGAGACGCCGGCCGTCAGAGGGCTTCGCCCGGGGCCTGGTAGCCGCGGCCGCGGATCAGCCGGGCGGGCGTGTAGATCAGCACGTCCTCGTCGCGGGAGTTGCGGACGCTGTTCCTGGTGGTCACCACGCCCCGCTGGCCGGTGCTGGCGGCCCGCGCCTCGGTCACCTCCACCACCACGTGAATGGTGTCGCCGACGTAGGCGGGCCGCTTGATCGTCAGGTCCATGGACATGAACGCCAGGCCGGTCCCGTTGAGCACGTTGGTCTGGATGACCAGTCCTTCGCCGAGGCAGTAGACCAGGGCGCCGGGGACCAGCCGCCCGGTGTACCCTCCTCCGGCCGCGTGCGAGGCGTCCAGGAACAGCGCCTCGTTGAAGCCGCTCCAGGTGATGAAGGTGATCAAGTCGGTCTCGGTGATGGTCCTGGCCGCCGTGCGGAATACGCTGCCGACGGTCATCTGCTCCCACGTCTGGCCCTGGACCAGCAGCGGCGGGTAGGGGTGGTCGGGGTGTGTGGTCATCGTGTCTCCTCTACCGCGCGGAAATCCGGCGGGCGTTTCTCCTTCAGGGCCGCGAGTCCCTCGCGGGCCTCGGGCAGGCCGAAGCCGAAGAACTCATAGCCGAGCGACGCGTCGAACAGCGGGCCCGCCTGCCGGTACCAGTTGTTCAGCGAGTACTTGGTCCAGCGCACCGCGGTGGCGGGCAGGTCAGCCAGATCCCGGGCGATGGCCTCGGCCCGTTCGGCCACCTCGTCGTCGTCGACGCACAGCGACACCAGGCCGATCCGCTCCGCCTCCTCGCCGGTCAGCGGGGCGCAGGCGAGCAGGTAGTACTTGGCCTTGGCCATGCCGCACAGCAGCGGCCAGCAGATCGCCGCGTGGTCCCCGGCCGCCACCCCCAGCCGGGTGTGGCCGTCCACGATCTTGGCGGAACGCCCGGCCACCGAGACGTCGGCCAGCAGCGCGACCACCAGGCCGGCCCCGACGGCCGGACCGCTGATGGCCGAGACCACCGGCTTGGAGCAGTTGATCACCCCGTAGACGAGGTCGCGCGCTTCGCGCATGACCCGGGCCCGGACGCTGATGTCCCGGGTCATGTCCTCGATCATGTCGAAGGAGCCCCCGGCCGAGAACGCCTTGCCCGCGCCCCGGATGACGACCGACCGGACGTCGTCGTCGCGGTCCACCGCGGCCCAGACGCCGGCGAGATCCCGGTGCATCTGCGCGCCCACCGCATTCAGCCGCGGCGCGTCCAGCACGATCTGCAGCACCCCCGAGCCCAGCGTCTCGCAGCGCAGGCTCGGGAAATCCGCGTAACGATCGCTCATCGGGTCACGCACCTTCCCTGGGTGGCCGCGCGATGGTCCGCGCGCGCCTCCTCAGATAGTATAACTAGTTGTATGATTTTACTGTACTGACTTGTGGAGGCCGGATGGACTTTCTCTTCACGGACGAGCAGCTCGAACTGCGGGCCACCGTGCGCGGCTTCCTGGCCAGCAAGTCGGCCGAGGAGACCGTACGCGGGCTGATGGCCACCCCGGCCGGCTACGACCCCGTGGTGTGGCGGCAGATGAGCGACCAGCTCGGGCTGCAGGGCATGGCCGTACCCGAGGAGTACGAGGGAGCCGGGTTCGGCTACCTCGAGCTCGGCATCGTCTTCGAGGAGATGGGCCGGGCGCTGCTGTGCGCGCCCTACCTGTCCAGCGTGGCGCTGGCCACCGAGGCCCTGCTGCGCTGCACGGACGAGGCGGCCAGGAAGGACCTGCTGCCCGGCCTGGCCACCGGCACGACCATCGGCACGCTGGCCGTGCTAGAGCAGCCTGGCCGCTGGGACGAGGCGGGCGTGCGGATGCGGGCCAGCCGGAGCGGGGCCAGGTGGGTGCTGGACGGCGGCAAGCGGCACGTGCTTGATGGCCACATTGCCGATCTCATCATGGTGGGGGCGCGCACGCCGGCCGGCGTCGGCCTGTTCGCGGTGGACGGCGCCGCGCCCGGTCTTCGGCGGGTGCCCGTGCCGACCCTGGACCAGACCCGCAAGCAGGCGCACCTGGAGTTCACCGGGACGCCGGCCCGGCTGATCGGCGACGAGGCCGACGGCTGGCCGGTGCTCCGCCGCGTCCTGCACACCGCCGCCATCCTGCTGGCCGCCGAGCAGGTCGGCGGGGCGTCCCGGGCCGTGGAGATGGCCGCTGAGTACGCCGGGATGCGGGTCCAGTTCGGGCGGCCCATCGGCTCGTTCCAGGCCATCAAGCACATGTGCGCGGACATGCTGACCGAGGCGGAAGCGGCCCGCTCGGCGGCCTACTACGGGCTGTGGGCACTGGCCGCCGGCGGCGAGGATGTGCCGCTGGCGGCCAGCCTGGCCAAGGTGTACTGCTCTGCGGCGTATTCGAAGATCGCGGGTGACGTCATCCAGGTGCATGGCGGCATCGGCTTCACCTGGGAGCATCCTGCCCACCTGTACTTCAAGCGGGCCAAGGCCTGCGAGGCGATGTTCGGCACCCCCGCGTACCACCGGGACCTGCTCGCCGCGCAACTGGGACTGGAGGGCTGAGGAATGGACATCGAGATCCGGCCGGAAGACCAGGCCTTCGCCGGCGAGGTACAGCGCTGGCTGGACGAGCACCTGGTGGGCGAGTTCGCCGCGCACCGCGGCGTGGGCGGCCCGGACGACTCGGCGGCCTGGGATGTCCGGCTGCGGTGGGAGAAGGAACTGTCGGCGGGGCGCTGGCTCGGGCTCACCTGGCCGCCTGAGTACGGCGGCCGCGGTGCGACGCTCGCCCAGGCGATCATCTTCGAGTACCTCTACGCCCGCGCCCAGGCGCCCTATCGGGTCGGCGTCCAGGGCCAGGACCTGTTCGGCCCCACGTTGCTGATGTTCGGCAGACATGAGCAGAAGGCCAGGTTCCTGCCGAAGATCCTGGCGGCCGAGGAATTCTGGGGGCAGGGCTTCAGCGAGCCGGACGCCGGGTCCGACCTGGCCTCGGTGCGCACGTCGGCCCGGCTCGACGGCGATGAGTGGGTGATCGCCGGGCAGAAGATCTGGATGACGTTCGGCGCGTCCGCGGACTGGCTCTACGTGCTGTGCCGGACCGACCCGGCCTCTGTTCGGCACCGCGGGCTGTCCCTGCTTCTGGTGCCGGCCCGGCAGCCGGGCGTTCAGATCCGGCCGATCACCAACATGCTCGGCGACGGCGAGTTCTGCGAGGTCTTCTTCACCGGCGCGCGGACCCGCGCCGACCTGGTGATCGGCGCCCCCGGCGACGGCTGGAAGGTGGCCATGGCGGCGCTGGGCGTGGAGCGCGGCACCCTGCTCATGCCGCAGCAGCTCGGCTTCGAGCGGGAGGCGGAGCACGTGCTGGACCTGGCCCGCGCCCGGGTCGGCGCTGGAGCCGGGGCCGGGGCCAGCGCGGGCGGGCTCAGCGCGGGCGGGCTCAGCCACCGGCTGGTGGATGCCTGGATCGCGGTCCGGCTGATGCGCGTCACCGCGCTGCGCACGATCGGCGAGCTGGTGGCGGGCCGTACCCTGGGGGCCCAGGCGGCCACCGCCAAGCTGTACGCCTCGGTCCAGCACCAGCGGCTGCTTGAGCTCGCCACCGAACTGCTCGCCGAGGAGGCGACCGTGACCGGTGACGGCTACGCGCTCGGGGCGCTGCAGCGGGCCTTCCTGCTGTCCCGGGCCGAGACTATCTACGGCGGCAGCAGCCAGATCCAGCGGAACATCATCGGCGAGCGGATACTAGGGCTGCCGAAGGAGCC
>WNGP01000186.1_pt1 | contig 70615 bp, 59 predicted proteins | sample 5407671 | NCBI WGS metagenome assembly WNGP01 (sample SAMN13153381, study PRJNA577476) | soil metagenome | isolation source: 40 cm soil or saprolite under Garry oak tree replicate 2 | place: USA:California | collected 2016-06-15 | reverse complement strand
TGTCCCGCACCTCGGATCAGACCCGCTCAGCGGGTGTGGTCCAGCGCACTCGAAGCCGCGGGTCGGATCGCAACCCGCGCGGACGAGCACGATCTACTCGAACGGATCGCAGCCTGGATGCGCGACGACCCAGCACCCAGCCTCGTGCCTGTCCAGGAGCGCTCCCTCGAATTGTTCGATGACGAGAAAGCGATCGACAGCTACCTGAAGACCAGGCTGTTCATCTCGGGTGCGCTCACCCTTGAGCTGCTTGCGTGTTTCGCCCCAACCCTGCCCTTTGTCTCTCAGCACCTTGACGGCATCGGCCCGACACAACTCCTAGTCGTGGAAAACCTGGCTACATACACCTCCTTCCTGGCCGTCCTCCGGCAACTCGACCCTGACACCCGGCCGGATCTGCATATCGGTTGGGGAGCCGGCGCCGCATTCACGCAAAGCATCCTGAGCATCCCCATGCTGGACCCCGCGCCCGAGAGGGCGCTCTACTTCGGAGACCTCGACCTGGCAGGACTGCAGATAGCCGTGAACGCTGCCGCACGGGCCGAAGAAACAGAGCTTCCCAAGCTACAACCTGTCGAAGCTTTCTACCGGTTCCTTCTCGATGGCCCACAGCGATGGCGGCGCGCAGACGGCACGAACCGCTACACGAAGTCCGGCTACGATGCGGGCTGCCGCTGGCTGCCCAACACCTTGCATGATCAAGCGAAGGAACTCCTCCAGTCACGCCAGCGTGTGCCACAGGAACGACTCGGTATACACGTTCTGCGTCAGAATCCGCATTTGTTGACAGACAATCTTGAGCTACCAGGTGGGCGCGTCTAGATTGCAGCGATGGATACGACCGTGCGCAACGCTTGAGCATGTTCCTCTCGGAGCCAGCCGAGTCCATTATCACATCCACGACCACGCCGATCACATCTAGGAGCATGACGGGACCCGCTTCGGTCCTGGCGCACTGGCTTAGCGCCCCTGACGGCCGTAGTATCATATCTGCGTAATATTGACTCCGGCGAGGAGACAGGGGTACCCGGAGTGGGCTATGCCCTGGTCATGACGCCCGAGGTGCGGGCGTGGCTGCATGACCTCCGGCACCGCGACCGGCCCAGCGCGGTCCTGGTCGGCCAGGCCATCGGTATGCTGCTCGAGGCTGGGCCCGAGCTAGGGCGCCCGCTAGCCGATCGTGTCCATCACTCGCGCTTGAGCAACCTAAAGGAGCTGCGGCCCGGCTCGGCCGGGCGCAGTGAGATCCGCATCGTGTACATATTCGATCCCAGGCGCAACGCGGTCCTGCTCGTCGCTGGGGACAAGGCCGGGCAGTGGGACGCGTGGTATCGCACGGCCATCCCGCTGGCCGAAGAACGCTACGAGGACTACCTGAAGCAAGAAGGCATCCGATGAGCAGTACCGAGTTTCACCATTACACCCGCGAGGAGTTCCTCGGTGAGTTCTACCCCGATCCGGCGGACAAGGCCGCGATCGCAGCCGGGATGGAGCAGCTGCGCGCCGAGCAGCGCGCCTGGCGCCTGGCGGAGATGCGCCGGCGGCTGGGCGTCACCCAGGCGGAGGTGGCCGCGCGCATGGGTGTCACCCAGGGCCGCGTCTCCGCGATCGAGCACGCCAAGCCCGGCGCGACCGAACTGCGGACCCTGGCCGCCTACGTCGAAGCCCTCGGCGGCCGCCTGGAGATCATCGCCGACTTCGGCGACCAGCGGCTCGCGTTCACCGAGCCCGGCAACGAGGCAGCCTGACCACCCGCAGCGAGGACAGGTCGCCGTCGGCAACCTGCGCGTCAAGGAGGTCCGCATCGCCGAGGATGAGCGGTTCGTCATCGGCTGCAACCCGGAAGGCGCCGAACGAGACGCCACGGCCCGCGCCCGCCTGATCACCCAGCTCAGGGAGCTCATCGATGGGACGGACAAGCTCGGCAGGGACAAGAGGGCCGAGCTGCGCGGCGTCATCTCCACAAAGCCCGGCCTGAACCGGTACCTGCGGTTCACCCCGGGCGGGCTGCTCCGCGTCGACGCGGGGAAGGCGAAGGCCGAGGAGCACCTCGACGGCAAGTACCTCCTGCGCACCTCCGACCCCAAGATGAGCGCCGAGGACATCGCCCTCGGCTACCGGCAGCTCCCCATCTACCACCGGAAAGAAGAGCGGATCCGCGCCCACGTCATCCTGTGCTGGCTCGCCCTCCTCCTCGCCCGCATCGCCGAGAACGCCTGCGGCGCCACCCGGCCCGAACTGCGCCGCCAGCTTGACCGGATCGCCGTCGGCACCTTCGCCGGCCCAGCCGGCACCTTCCGCCAGCGCACTGAGATCACCGACGCCCAGGCCGCCATCCTCACCCGGCTCGGCATCGACCCGCCGCCCAGGATCTACCAGCTCACCCCAGCCGTGAGCCGCTGACCAGCGGAACCACCCCGCCTAGATACACGCCCCGCACCTAGCCCCGGGCACGTTCTCCCACGTCAACCGGCAAATTCATCGGCTATCGCGCTCCGCAGCTGCGGAACCCAGGCTGCAGCGGGCCGTGCAGAGAAGTTCCACAAGGTCCGGAGACGGTACCAGCCGGCACACAGCGCCACCCGGCCCACCAGGTACCTGACGTCCTCGGGAACCGGCCGATGGCAATCCGGGTGCGGGATGGCCCATTGCCCGGTCCGCTGGAAGACCAGGACCCGCTCGGCCCGGCTGGCGATGGCCCGGACGAAACGCATCGCACTGCCCCCGCGCCGATCACGCCCTACCAAGGCACCCGCGGTCTGCATCGCGGCCCATGACCGCCGCCAGAAGCCCTCACCGCCACCACGCGCCTGGAGCAGCCCGGCCCCGCAGCCGGCATCACCTGCGCGACCAGCCCCGGGCTGCTCCACCAGACGGTGCGCGCCCGCCAGGGACACAAGCCGGCCCAGTCGGGGATCCCCGGCCAGATCGTCCCGGCAGAGCGCGTCGCACTGCCGGTCACCATGCCCGGCGGCCACCCGCATACCCCAATCGCATCCCGGCCACCGCGCTGGGCCTGACCCACTCCGGCCAGCCCGGCTCACCAGAGAATGCCTGCCGCCACCACGGCCCCGACGCCGACAGCATCACCCGCGCCGCCCTCGACCTCGCCAGCTGCACCCGGTCCGCCCGGTGGCAGGCGAGCGGGCGCTCCCTCGCTGGTCATGGCTGCACGCCCCGGGCGAGTCGTCCCCGGGCGGGCCCCGGCACCCACCAGCCAGAGCCGGGATCGCAGGCCAGCCACCGGCGTTCTGGCACTGCGGCCGACCCCTGGCTTGCGGTGATCTGGCAGGTTTCCGGGCAAGGCTGAGGCCGGTACAGCGCAGGTCATGGCCGGGACAGAGAACGGCCCGGTGACCGTGATGGACACGCAATGGACACGCTAAGCCGGGACCAGCAGCCCGCCCGGACCGACATTTCCGGACAAAACTGCTGGTCAGAGCGGAGGATCGGGGATTTGAACCCCGGAGGGTGGTTACACCCAACCGCATTAGCAGTGCGGCGCCATAGACCGGACTAGGCGAATCCTCCACCCGCACGCGCGGTGCGGTGCGGTGGGCCATAGCGTACCGGCACGGACCCGGCCCCGGCAAAGCATCCGCGCCGGGAGCGGTCAGCGCACCTCGATGATCTCGTAGTCGCCGCGCTGGTAGGCCTCTCGCATCTGCCGCTTGGAGAACTTGCCCACGCTGGTCTTGGGTACTTCGGCGACGAAGCACCAGCGCTCGGGAACCTGCCAGCGCGGGACCTGCTCAGTCATGAAGCCCCGAAGCTTGTCCGCGGTTACCTCCGCGCCGGGCCGCAGCACCACCGCCGCGAGCGGCCGCTCCCCCCACTTCTCGTCGGCGACCCCGATCACCGCGGCCTCGGCCACGCCGGGATGGGACATCAGGATGTTCTCGAGTTCCATCGAGGAGATCCATTCGCCGCCGGACTTGATCACGTCCTTGGCCCGGTCGGTCAGCCGGATGAAGCCGTGCTCGTCCATCGTCCCTACGTCTCCGGTGCGCAGCCAGCCGTCGTGGAACTTGGCCGCGTCGTCGTCCTTGTAGTAGGAGCCGGTGATCCAGGGCCCGCGGACCTCGATCTCGCCGACCGCCTCGCCGTCGCCCGGCAGCAGCGCTCCGCCGTTCCCGGCCAGCCGACCCTCCACGGTGCAGAACAGCCGGCCCTGGCTGTCCCGGTATGACCACTCCTCTTCCTTGCTGACGCCGGGCGGCGGGTTCGCCACGCTGGCCAGCGGCGATGTCTCCGTCATGCCCCAGGCCTGGAGCAGCCGCACGCCGAGTTCCGTTTCGTACCTGACCTGCATCGCGTGCGGCACCGCAGAGCCGCCCGCGATGACCAGGCGCAGCGAGGACAGGTCGCCGCCCTCGGCCTGCATGTGCGCGAGCACGCCCGCCCAGATCGTCGGCACCCCGCCGGCCACGGTGACCCGTTCGTCGCCGATGAGCCGGACCAGCGTGGCGGGCTGCAGGTCCCGGTCGGGCATGATCAGGGCGGCCCCGGACAGCAAGCAGGCGTAGGCCAGGCCCCACGCGTTGGCGTGGAACATGGGCACCACGGGCAGCACACGGTCCCGCTCGGAAAGGCCGAAGGCATTCCCGAGGCAGGCGCCCATCGAGTGCAGGTAGCTGGACCGGTGGCTGTAGACGATCCCCTTTGGGTGCCCGGTGGTCCCGCTGGTGTAGCACATCGCCGCGGCCCTGCGCTCATCGAGCGATGGCCAGTCGAACCCGTCCGCCTCGGCGGCGAGCAGGTCCTCGTAACGGTGCACGCTCACGCCGGTGAGCTGGTCGGCTCCGGGCATCTCGGCGAGCGGGCCGCCGGTCACGATCACGTGCTTGACCGTGGGGGCATGGGGCAGGATCTCAGCGAACCTGGGGACCAGCGACGCGTCCACGATGACGACGCGGTCTTCTGCGTGGGTGGCGATGTAGCCGACCTCGGCCGTCGCGAGCCTGATGTTCAGCGTGTGCAGCACCGCGCCCATCGAGGGTATCGCCAGGTAGGCCTCGAGGTGCTCGGCGTTGTTCCACATGAAGGTGGCGACCCGCTGGTCGCCGTCGATCCCCAGCCGACGCAGGGCGTTCGCGAGCCGCGCGGCCCGGCGGCCTGCTTCGGCGTAAGTACGACGTACGGTCCCGTCCCCGGTCCAGGTGACAACCTCCCGATCACCGAATACGGACGTGCCGTACCGCATGATCGACGTGATCGTCAGCGGGAGATCCATCATCGTGCTCCGCACCGAGCCACCTCCTTTGGGTGCCTGACCTGCATACCTGATAGTGCCACGAGTCGGGCGCCCGGCAGTAGCCCCTGCCGGGCGGCAGTAATGCGCGTCATTACGCTAAAAACGCATAAATCACAATTTGCGCCTTTAGTACTAAAGCATCGGAATCCTTGCCGAGTTCCACGTCGATGCGCAGCTTGGCTACCGCCCGCGACACCGTGCTTTTCACCGTGCCGAGGCTGATCCCGAGCGCCGCGGCGATTTCCGGTTCGGTCATGTCTTCGAAGTACCTGAGCATGACCGCGGCTCGCATCCGTTGCGGCAGCCGGTCGAGGGCCCGCCGGACGACCTCGGCCATATCGCTTTCCCGCGCATGGTCGGCTACCACCTGATCAGGCAGTTCATCAGTGGGGAATTCCTCGAGGCGGCGGCGGCGCCACCACGAAATGTGCGTATTGACCATCGCGCGCCGGACATAGGCGTCGAGCGCGGCATGATCGTTGATCTTGCTCCACGCCAGGTAGGTCTTGGCCAGGGCCGCCTGCACGAGGTCTTCGGCGTCCGCCCGGTTCCCGGTGAGCATGGTGGCCATTCTCAGCAGCGCGGTCCCCCGGGTGAGGACGTAGTCACGGAACGCCGCATCATCGTCGCTGGCTCGCGACTCCTCGTGATTGCCGGCGCAGCTCATGCCGACTACCTTACTTAAGGTATCAGGGATGACTACGCTCCGTGCCTAGCGTGGTGGCCAAGTCGCTGGCCGCCAGGTCGGCCCGGCTATCCGCCGGAGATGTATCTGTGTGTCCTCGCGGACAAAGGTGTCTGAATGACTTGACGTAGCTGTCACGCACAAAGCAGGGTCATAGCTGAGCCCTATGCAATCCCACGGAGGGCAAGTGCGGCATTTGGCTGACATTCCTCGTTGGTGCGACGATGTCACGGACTCCGCTAGTCCGACACGGTTCGCACGCAGATCGCTGTTCAAGGCAGCGGTCCTTGGCATGCGCGACGAATCGGACTTTTCAGTCATGACGACGGGAAATGGCGATGCCGGAGCCGCGGAGAGGTCCCTGATATACACGGTCACGGGAAGGATCCTCGACGTCAGCCCACACATCCTAGTTCTGCTCACCGAACGTGGCGAGCAGCGCTTTCCGCTCGCCGCTTCGGCGGAGGCCTGGCGCGGCGGGCCGGTCTCGCCGGCGGCTCTGCGGCAAGGCGATCACGCCGTTGTCCGCCGCCGCCTCCCGGGCGCCCCGGTCATCGACCGGATTTGGGCCGAGATCGGCCGGGTCACCGGAACGATCATCGAACGAAACGGACCGACCAGCCTGCTCGTGGACGAGGGCCCGGCCAAGGGGCGCCGGATCGTCCTCATCGGCCCGGAGGCCACCGGCCGGATCCAGGTTCGCTTCCCGCGGCTCGAGCCGGGCTACCTGATCGACGTGATCGGCCTCAAGCGCGACGGCTACCTGCAGGCCCTGATACCGGCGACGTCACAGCCTCCCTACCGGGCCGGCCATCCGCCGGCCGCGCCGATGGTGAGCGGCCACGTACCCGATCCGGTCAGCGGGACCGCGGTCTGGCACGAGCCCGGAGAGGAGCCGGAGAACCTGCTCGGGCTGGCCTATCCGGCCCTGGACCCGGAGACGAGCTGCGAGCGCGCCGCTACGGCGACGTCCGCTTGTTCCGGTGACCTGCACGCGGTCGAGGAATACGCGGTCGATCCGCATGCGACGGGATCGGGCTGCGTTCGGCTCCCTTACCTGTCGGTGGGGAGCCTGGTCAGGTTGCGGAACGACTGCGCCGAACGCACCAGGGTCGTCCCGGTGACCAGCTGCGGGGCGACCGCCAGGCTGTTCTGCGACCGCTGCGTCACCTGCGGGACCTCGCGGAAAGGCCGGATCACGGACCTCACCATGGCCGCCTTCGCGGAACTCGGCGGTGACCTGGAAGCCGGCTGCTTCAACGCCACGATGATGATCGGCGGCTGAGGAATGCTCACCGCCATCCGAGAGGTCCAGGTCCCGCTGCTGGCGGCCATGCTCCTTGGCGCGTGCGCCGCCAAGGTCTGGCGGGCGCTGCGGGCGCCTAGCGACACCGCCCGCACGGACCCGGCCGGGCTGTTCCCGGCGCATCTGCAGCGCCCGATCGCGATCTTGGTGTTCGCGGCCGAGCTCGGCCTGGGTCTCGGGCTAATCGGCACCGCCCTGAAGTTCGGCGGCACCCGGCCGGCCCCGCCCGCCACCATCGTGCGGACCGGAACCGCGCTGTTCTTCCTCATCGCGGTGGCCGTGCTGAGCGAGATGAGGCAGCGGCGCCCCGCCTCAGGCTGCGGCTGTTTCGGCGAGCTCAGCGGCACGCCCATCGGGCTGCGCACCATCGCACGCCCAGGCCTGCTGTGCGTGTCGGCCGTCGCCACCCTCGGCCTGCCGCCGTTGCGCATGCCGTCCTCCTCGGCCGAGGCCGAACTCTGGCTCGCGGTGCTGGCCTTCGAACTGGCCCTCATCGCCTTCCTGTCGCCCGAACTCAGCGAGATCATGGTCGGGCTCGGTTACTCCGAACCATGTGAACTGCGGCGGCTGCCGGTCGGGCGGACCATGACCGCCCTGCACGCGAGCTCGCCATGGCGCAAGTACGCGGGCCAGATCTCCGCCGCGGCGCCGTCCGACGTCTGGCGCGAAGGGTGCTGGCGGTTCGTGGTGTACCCGGGGCACGCACGCGGGCGGCAGGTCGACATCGTCTTCGCCGTCTATCTTCAGTCGCGCAGGCCCGCGGTCCGCGCGGCGATCCTCGACGCCGATACCGACGAGGTCCTCGGCCCCGCCGGGACCCGCGAGTCTGCCGTTATCTAGGGGACTCTAGAAAGCTAGCTAGACAACCCGATAGTCGGATAGAGCAGGCCCGGCTAGATGGGCTGCCGGCTAGATGGGCTGCCGGCTAAATGGGCTGCCGGCTAAATGGGCTGGGAGCGCAGGAACTTGCCGAAGTGCGGGACGGTGAACGCGATCAGGCCGCGCTCGGAGCTGTAGATCAGCCCCTTCTTGATCAGCCCGTCGCGGGCGGGCGACAAGCTGGATGGCTTGCGCCCGAGCTCGTCGGCCACCACCGAGGTCGGCACCGGGTCATCGCCGGTGGCGGCCATCGCCCGCATGTAGTCACGCTCGGCCGGCGTGGCCCGCTCGTACCTGCTGCCGAAAAACCCGAGGGCCAGCTCGCCCTCCGCCTCGGGGGCGGCCACGCTCACGTCGGCGGCCGTCACCGGGCTGGCCGCGGCTACGTCCCAGGTCACCTTGCCGTAGGCCTGGACGAAGTAGGGATAGCCGTCAGCAGCGGCGTACAGCGCGTCGAGCGCGTCGGCGGTGAAGGTCACGTCCTCCCGCTGGGCCGGGGCGATCAGCGCCAGGTCAGCGGCCGCCCGTTCCAGGCGGTCGATCCGCGCGTACCTGAACAGGCGCTCGGAATAGCTCTTGCTCGCCGAGAGCACCGACGGCAGGTGCGGCAGGCCCGCGCCGACCACGATGAGCGGGCCGCCCGTCTGGGACAGCTCGTGGCAGGCAGCGCACAGGGCGGACACGTCGGCGGCGGGCACGTCCTGCATCTCGTCGACGAACAAGGCGATCCCGACGCCGAGATCGCCGGCCACCGAGGCCGCCTCGGCGAACAATTCGGTGAGGTCCACCTCGAGATCGCCGGAATCGGCCCGGCCGCGCTGAGCGGGCACGTCGATGCCCAGCGTGACGGTGACCGAGGATCCCTTGGGGGCCGTGGGATCCCGCAGGGCGAAGGCCTTGAGGACGCCGAGGAAATACTCGACCCGGTCCGGGGCGCGATGCCGGGGCGCGAGTTCCCGCACGGCCATGTGCATCGCGGCCGCGACCGGCCGCCTGATCGACTGGTCCGGCCGGGCCTCAATCTTGCCGGTGCCCCAGAGCCGCTGCAACGCCATCGACCTGAAGGTGTTCAGCAGCACCGTCTTGCCGACCCCGCGCAGCCCGGTCAGCACCATGCTCCGCTCCGGGCGGCCGCGGGCTACCCGCTCGAGGACCACCTCGAACTGACTGATTTCCCGGTCGCGCCCGGTGAGCTCGGGCGGCCGCTGCCCCGCGCCGGGGGCGTACGGATTGCGCACCGGATCCATGGCATCGGACTCTATAACCAGATCTAGCTCGCACCCTAGATTTACCTAGAAAGCGCTACCGGCGTGTCGCGCGCAGGCCCGGTCACACGTCCTGGGGCTTGTTGATCCGGGCCAGGAAGGCGTTGTAGGCGGCCAGGTGCTCGTCGTCGTCGACGCTTTCCCCGCCCCTGGCCGGGCCGGCCGGCGGCGGTCCGGCGGGGCCGGCGCCGGCGTCATGATGCGAGCTGACCAGGGTGGCGAAGTTCGACCGGCGCGCGGACTCGAGCCAGCCGAGGCCGCCGTCGCTGCGCTTCTCCCGGCTCCAGGCGAAGAACACCGCCATCACGAGCGCGAACATGATGCCGGCGCCCCCCACCCACATCACCGCGCCGCCGATGTGCACGTCGCTGAGGGGACTCGGCGCCCAGGCCGGACGCTGCTCCGCCAGCCCGGGGAACGGGTTGCTGCCTTCGGAGCCGAGGACCAGCCCGGTGAACGCGTCCACCGGCATGGCGATGAAGAGCAGGAAGATCCGGGACGGGTAGGAGACCCGCCACCGGATCGGCTCCCGCCCGATCAGCGGCAGGAAGTACAGGTAGCCGGCGAACAGATAGAGCGCATGCTCGCCGTCGTGCACGGCGCCGTTGGTCTCCACCAGGTTCATGAAGCCGGTGAGGTGCGTGCCGACGATGGTCGCGACGTAGAGCGCGACTCCGAACGGCGGCCAGGTGAGGCCGGCCAGCACGCGGGAGCGCAGCACCTTCTTGGCCCAGGTGTGCATCGGGTTCCGGCTCGCGTGCAGCAGCAGCGTGGCCGGCTGGCCGACCACGAGCAGGGGCGGCGCGACCATGAGGAGCAGCAGGTGCTGGATCATGTGATCCCAGAACAGAACGTCGTCATAGCTGCCGATGCCGCTCTGGGTCGCGATCACGATGACGGCCAGGCCGCCGAGGAACAGCGCCGTCCGGCGCAGCGGCCACGGACGCGCCGGATGACGCCGCCGCACCCGCAGCACGCCCCACAGGTACAGGCCCGCCGCTACCACGACAAAACCCGTGACCACCGGAGCGAACTGCCACCGGCTCGCGGCCTCGAGCAGGCTAAGGGGGGGCAGTGCCTCGCTTCCCATGCCGCCGAGACTACTAGTCCACGGCCAGGCCAAGCCCCAGGGCATCCCGCATCACGAAGCGGAGGGCGTGGGATTCGAACCCACGGTGACGTTGCCGCCACAATGGTTTTCAAGACCATCGCCATCGGCCACTAGGCGAGCCCTCCTGTGACTCACCAGCCTACGGTAACGCCGAACGGGACGTCAGCCGGCGCGGCCAGGCGAGCCCGTCGCCGACGACCGCGGCCAGAGCCAGGTACGCCTCGGCGGTTTCGCTGCTGAGCAGCTCGAGCTCCATCTCCGCACCCTCCTCCAGGTGCGGGTCGTAGGGGATCCGGGCCACCGCGCGGCAGCGGGCCGCGAAGTGATGCTCGAGCCGGTCGAGGTCGACGGTGCTCTTGCTCTTCGGCCGGATCGCCGACAGCACGACGACCCCGTTCCGCACCAGGTCGCTGCAGTTGTGCGCCTCCAGCCAGTCCAAGGTGGCGCTCGCGCTCCGCGCGCCGTCCACCGACGGCGAGCTGACCAGGATGATCTGGTCGGCCAGCCGCAGAATGCCGGACATGGCCGAGTGCAGCAGGCCGGTGCCGCAGTCGGTGATGCAGATCGAGTAGAAGTGCTCGAGCACCCGCGCCGCGTCACCGTAGTCGTCCGCGCCGAACGCGACGGACACCCCCGGATCGCGGTCGGAGGCGAGCACCTCGAGCCGACTCGACGCCTGCGAGGTGAAGGCGCGCACGTCGGCGTAGCGGCTGACCTGATCGCGCTCGTTCAGCAGGTCCCTGATCGTCGCGGACGTCTCCAGCCGGACCTTGTCCGACAGCGTGCCGCGGTCAGGGTTGGCGTCGACGGCGATCACCCGGTCGCCGCGCAGCGTGGCGAGCGTCGCGCCGAGACCCGCCGCGGTCGTCGTCTTGCCCACGCCGCCCTTGAGGCTGAGCACCGCGACCCGGTGATGACCGCCCGCGACCGGCGTCCTGATCCGGTTGATGAGGTCCCGGCGGCGCATCTCGGCCGCCGACTCGCCGAACCGCAGCAGGCCGCCGGTCGCCCGGTACACACTGCGGCGCCAGCCCGACCCTGGGGCCGCCCGCTTGCCGTGCAGCAGCGACTCGGTGGTCAGGCTGTCCGACGTCTCGCGCGCGAACTCCGGTTCCGCCATGGGCGGCGGGGCGAGAACCTCGTCCCGGAACGCGCGGTAGCCGTCCGGGGCGGGTTGCGGAACCCTCGTCGGCAGCGGCGCGTCTGCGGCCAGCCGCGCCGTTTCCCGCGGCAGGGCGGCCTCCTGCGGCCGCGTCGTTTGCCGCGGCAGTGCGGCCTCCTGCGGCGGCGCTATTTCCTGCGCGATGCGCGGCGGGGCCACCACCGACGCCGGCGCGACGACCTGCTGCTCCGGGTCGGGCAGCGGCTCCATCAGCGGCACGGGGCTGACGTCGCGGACAAGGCCGGGGTCCTCCATATAGCCGGAATAGCCCTGGTCCCCCACGTAGCCCTGGTCCTCCGCGAAGCCCAGGTCCGCGGTGTAGCCGTGGTCCGGCGGGTAACCAGGCTCCGCTACGTAATCCGCATCCGCCGCGTATTCCGCATCCGGCGCGTAGCCCGCATCCGGCGCGTAACGCACGTCCGGGTAGCTCACGGCCGGCAGGTAATCCGGACCCGGATCGTGCGGGTACCCCAGGGCCCGTGCGTAGCCTGAGTCGGGCTCATAGCTGGGATCCTGCGGGTAACCCGGCCGCTCCGGGCCCTGCCGGTGCGGATACTCCAATTCGTAGGGCGTGGGCTCGTAGGGAGAGAAGGACGGCTGCGGATAGTCGTCGTCCGGCGCTACCGGCTCCACTCGCTCGCCCCAGCCGGCCCATCCGCGGAAGGCCGGGAAATCCTCGCCGTCCTGGTCCGGGACCGGCACGGGATCATGCGGATAGTCGTGCGTGTCTTCGCCGAAGACCTGCGGCGTATCGTTGTTCATCGTCACGGGTCGTCCCTCTTGGTCCTCATGGGTGGGGCGCGCATGCGGGCCGGGTTCGTGCATCTCTCTGAGCGTAAGCCAAATGACGCACGATTTCGATACCCAGCGCACCTGAGTGGTGGCGCTAAGTTGCGATACTGGCTCCCTGTCTAGCAGATGACACGGAAATCACAGAGTCGGCAGACCTGCCTACCGAGCAAAGGAGACGGAATGCACGCCGCCGTCATCGACCGGGAGCTGCCGATTTCACAGGTGGCGCAGGCACACCGGGCCATGGCGGCCAGCGAGCACATCGGCAAGATCTTGCTGGTGCGGGAGTGACCCGCCGCCCCGGGCAGGCGCGGGAAGGTACAGACTAGGAGAATGAGCGACGGGATGAATCCTCAGACACAAGAGCACCCGCAGGTCCTCATCGTAGGCCCGGACGGCATAGCGACGTCGGGCAGCGAACAGGAGGAGAACGCCAGCCGCGAGCGCCCGGTCACCGAGATGGTCGAGCAGCCGGCCAAGGTCATGCGGATCGGCAATATGATCAGGCAGCTGCTCGAGGAGGTCCGGGCGGCTCCCCTGGACGAGAAGAGCCGGGCCCGGCTGAAAGAGATCCACCAGAGCTCCATCAAGGAGCTGGAGGACGGCCTCGCGCCCGAGCTCGTCGATGAGCTCGAGCGGCTGTCGCTGCCGTTCGCCGAGCAGGACCTGCCGAGCGAGGCCGAGCTGCGGATCGCCCAGGCCCAGCTGGTGGGCTGGCTGGAGGGTTTGTTCCACGGCATCCAGACCACGCTGTTCGCCCAGCAGATGGCGGCCCGCGCCCAGCTCGAGCAGATGCGCCGCGCGCTGCCGCCCGGCATGATGCCCCCGGACCAGCAGGAGGCACAGCTTCAGCGTCCCGGCTCGGGACCGTACCTGTAAAGATCATGGTCCCGAACGGACCGGGTGCCTGCCCCGGCTCCTCCCCGGCGCGGCGCCGGGGCTAAGGGCGCCCGAAGCGGAGCCGTCCCAGCCAGGCGGCGGCCTCGGCGAACTCCGCGTCCGAGGTTCCCGGCCGGACCTGGGTGGGGCCGCCGTCGCACCGTGCGTAGCTGCCGAGGAAGCGCACCTCGCGGCAGACCCGGCGCAGGCCCATCAGCGCCTCGCCCACCCGCGCGTCGTCGACGTGGCCCTCGCAGTCGACGAAGAAATAGTACTGGCCGAGCCGGTCGCCGGTGGGCCGGGACTGGATCGTAGTCAGGTTGATGCCGCGCACCGTGAATTCGGTGAGGATCTCGAGCAGCGCGCCCGGGTGGTCCTCGGCCAGGAACGCGGCCAGCGAGGTGCGGTCCGCGCCGGTGCGCGCGGGCAGCGGCCTGGGCGGTGACACCACGACGAACCGGGTCACGGCGTTGGCCCGGTCGTGCACGTCGGGCGCGATGACCTCCAGGCCGTACCGGTCCGCGGCGAAGGCGCCGGCCAGCGCGGCGTCTACGTGCCCGTCTGCGGCCTGGCGGGCCGCCTCGGCGTTGGACGCCAGCGGGACCCATTCGCTGTCCGGCAGGTTGGCGGCGAGCCAGCCGCGGCACTGCGGCATGGCCTGCGGGTGGCCGCCGATCCGCTTGATGTCGCCGAGCGCGGTTCCCGGCCTGGCCAGCAGCGCGAACGCGATGGGGATCTGCAGCTCCGCCACGATGACCAGGTCGTTCCCGGTGGCCAGGTCATCGAGGGTGGCGGTGACGACGCCCTCGACCGAGCTCTCGATCGGAATCACGGCCCGTTCCGCCGCGCCGTCGCGCACGGCGGCGAGCGCGGCCTGGATGGTGGGGCAGGACAGCGGCTCGGCGCCGGGGTCGACGGCGCGCAGCGCCGCCTCGGAGAACGTCCCCTCGGGCCCCAGGTAGGCATAAGGCATAGCCCACATGATGCCAGTCTCGCGGGGTGCGCGGCGCGGGTTAAGGAGCGGGGACGCGCCCGTCCGCGGCGCGCAGCCGGGCGATGATCACCACCAGCGCCACGGCGGCGATCCCGAATGCGTCCTCCACCACCCGGGCCGCCAGCACCGGCACGTCCGGCCGGCCGAGCAGGGACCGGCCCCACCAGGGGATGGTCAGCGCGAAGAACGCCGCGGTCCCGGCCGCGACGGCGACCCGCCGCGGCGAGCGGCCGTCCGCCAGGATCGCGCCGATGACCACCACCACGACGAGGTAATGATGGATCCAGGAGACCGGCGAGAGCAGCACGCCGAGCAGCGCGGTGACCGCGATTCCCTCCATCTCCCTGGATTCCCGGGCCAGCCGCCGGGCCACCGCGAAGCCGGCCGCGGCCACCACCACGGCCACCGCGGCCCACAGCGCGCCGGGGGCCTGGCCGGGCAGGAACGCCCTGAGCACGATGCCGCGCAGCGACTGGTTGGACGGGCCCGAGTTGGTCCCGAGCCGCCCGGACTGGAAGATCGCGCTCGTCCAGTAGGTGACCGAGTCACGCGGCAGCAGCAGCCAGGCGCCGAGCGTCCAGGCCAGTGCCACGGTCGCCGCGGTCACCGCGGCGCGCCGCCGGCCGGACAGCCATAGGTACACGATGAACACGCCGGGCACTAGCTTGATCGCGGTGGCGAGCCCCACTAGCGCGCCGCGCGGCCAGCGCGGCGCCCGGGCCGCGCAGTCCGCCAGGGCCATCGCGAGCAGCACCGTGTCCACCTGGCCGAACCGCATTTCATCGCGCATCGGGAACAGGTAGGCGCAGGCCGCGAAGATGACCGCGAACACCGCCGCGCGCAGCGGCAGGGCCGGAACCCGGCGCAGCAGCGGCGCGAACGCGAACCAGATGACCACCGCGAGCGGCACGTAGATGAAGGGCACCCAGGCCAGCTGGGCGGCTGGCCACGGCAGCAGCGCCAGTGGCACCGCGAACAGCGCGGCGACCGGCGGGTAGGTGAACGGGAGCAGCTGCGGCGGCGGGGTCAGCACGGTGTAGAGCGGCTGGCCCTGCAGCACGCTCAAACCGCTGGTGCGGTAGACGTTGAGGTCCACCATCCGCTGGTCGGGCACGCTGGTCAGGTACCCGCGGACCACCGGCTCGAGGGCGGCCAGCGCCGCGATCCAGGCCAGCACCGCGAGCGCCGTGATGGCCCACGGCGGCCAGGCGGCCAGCCGCCGGGCCAGGCGGCCAGGCCAGCCGGCGGGTCCCCGGCGGCCCGCCTCGGCCGTCGCCGGGACCCCGGTGGCGGTGCTCAACTTATGGCCCCCCTCGCGGGCGCTTCGCTTGGCGGTGCCGGCTGGCCCGCCTCCGGCAGGACGCACGGAGGCGCGCAAGACGACGGAGCGGGGGGCATGTCCCGCGCAGCCCGGCGTGGCGGCCCAGGATGACCGTCCCGGGGCACCATCAGGACCACCAGCCAGACGGTGGCCGCGGCGAGGACCGCGGGCGTCACCCCGTGCCTGATCACGGGCTGCAGCCAGCCGAGCCCGGCCGGCAGCGCCACGTCGGTCTGCCGGGCCGGCAGGTAGCCGAACCCGAGCGCCGCGGTTCTGGCCAGCAGCAGCCAGCCCAGGGCCGCCACGGCGCCGCCGGACCCCAGCGGGACCAGCGGCAGCAGCGCCCAGCCGAGCGCGTCGTACCACGGCAGCACGTATGGCCAGGCGAACAGCCAGGCCAGCGCGAGCGCGAAGGCGACGCTCGCGTACCGGGCCTGGTCCGGATCCGCACCCGCGCTCAGCTCGCGCGAGGCCTGCGACCCCGGTCGCCCGCGGATCAGCAGCACCGCGAGCAGCACCGCCAGCGCGACCGCCCCGGCCTTCACGATGTCGGTCGAGGCCGTCCCGGCCACCGCCAGGTGAATGATCGTCCGGATCACCCGCCACGGGGACCCGATCGACACCATGTCGCTCGCCTGCGACGACTGCCGCAACATGGCGGACCCGCCGAGGGCCACCGCCGTTCCCGCCGTCACCGCGAACCCCGCGCCGAGCCCGGCCAGCGCCGGACATCGCCACAGCCGCCGCCACAGATGCCGTCCCTGGCGCCCGAGCCGGAGAATCATCGCGATGGCGAGCCCCAGCCCCACCAGGGCGATCGTGACCTTGACCGCGAACCCCAGTCCGACCAGAACCCCGGCCATCGCCGCGCGCCGCGCCGAGGCGGCCCCCGCCTGGACCCCGGACATTACCGCAACGGCCGCGACACCGAACACGACCGCCTGGCTGTCCACGTGCGCGCCGGCCACGAGCACCTGGAGCAGCAGCGGGTTGGCCGCCCACAGCAGGGCGGCGCGTAGCTGCCGCGACGGATGCTGGCGCGTCATCCAGTGCAGCAGCAGCGCGGTGCCGGCGAAGGCGGCCAGGTTCGCCAGCCCGAGCACGAACACCGTGAGCCGGACCGAGGTGCCGCCGGCCAGCGAGGCCAGCGCCTGGATCGCGGTCGCGAGCGGCCCGTAGACCGACGGCGACCCCGACCAGTCCTGCACCGCCCGGGCCACCGGATCTCCCAGGGCGGCTAGCTGGGCCGGCGTCGTGGTGTACGGGTTGTGGCCGGTGACGAGCATCCGCCCGTAGGCGGCGTAGCTCAGGTGGTCCGAGGATCCGAAGGGCGGTACCAGCGTCAGCGCGGCGGCCGCCAGCAGCCCCGCCGCCAGCACGGCCCGCGCCGGAACCGACCAGCCGCCGCGGACCGCCCGCAGCACGAGGACCAGCCCGAGCGTTCCGGCGGCCAGCCCGGCCGCGGTAAGGCCGACCACGAGGTAGGGCGACGGATGCAGGCCGAACGACCATGGCGGCGGGCCCGGGCGGCCCGGCAGCACCGGTTCCATGACCGAGGGACCGGCCACCGCGACGGCGAACGTGCACGTCACGCTGGCCCCGGCGGCGATCAGCCCGGCGGTTCCCGCGGACATCCTGGGGCTCGCCGGACCCCGGGACCCGGCCGGTCCCGACGACCCCAAAGGCCCTGCCCGCTCCGGCCGCCTGATCATGGCCTGGCGGCGAGCGCCCTGGCCACGTCGGTGAGCTGGTGGGCCCGGTGCAGCTGGGCGCGCAGGCCGGTCCCGGTGGCCCGGTGCGCGAGCTCCACCTCCACCTCGGTGACCCGGAATCCCTGGCGCAGCAGGTCGATGGTGAGCGCGGTCTCTACCCCCCAGCCGCGCGCCAGCGGGCGCGCCGCCTCGAACGCCGCCCGGGTCAGGCAGCGCTGTCCGTTCAGCGGCTGGACCGGGCGCCAGCCGACCGCGCGGCGGATGCCCGCCCCGGACAGCCCGACGACCAGGCCGTGCCCGCCGAGCTTGACGGTCGCGGCGAAGATCGCGATGGTCATGTCGGCCGTGCCCGCGAGCACCGGGTCAGCCAGCGGCCCGGCCTGCGCGGCCGACTCGGCCAGGTCCGCGTCGAGGAACAGCAGGTGCCGGGGACGCTCGCGGCGCTCTCGCTGGTCGACCAGGCCCACCGCGTTCGCGCCGGCCTGCATCGCGGCCGCCTTGCCCCGGTTGCGGGCGTGCTTCAGCACCACGGCGCCCGCGCGGCGGGCGACGGCGCCGGTGCCGTCCGTGGAGCCGTCGTCGACGACCACCACGAGGCCGACGCCGGCCAGCCCGGTCGCGGCCGTCACGGTCGCCTGGATGCGATCGGCCTCGTTCCGCGCCGAGATGACCACCGCGATGTCGCTGGCCTGGGACTCTGCTGGCACTGGCGCTGGCACTGACATGCGCCCGATCCTAGGTCAACGGGCCTGCGCGTCCGTCCCCTTTACTGCGAGACTGACGGCTTCGGCCTGCTCAGGCCGGACGGGTTGACGTTATCGACGAGGGTGAACACCGAGTCGAGGCCGGTCACCTGAAGGATCTTGCGCACCGCGGGCTTGGGGGATGCGATCTCCAGCTCGCCGCCCCGCTCGCGCACCCGGCGCAGGCAGGAGAGCAGCACGTTCATGCCGGTCGAGTCGCAGAATTCCACCCCGGACATGTCAATCACAACCCGGGTGGGCATGCCATCGACCAGGACGGCGCCGAGCTCGCTGTGCAGCCGCGGAGCGGTATAGAGATCGATCTCACCGGAAATGGTCACGATTGTGTGATCATTGTGAAATCGACTTGAGACATTTAGCTCCACGAGCCGAACCTTACCGCGCCCAGCGCCCGGAAGCCAGGCAACTACGCTGAGCGCAGCCTTAGAGTTCGGTGGATAAGTCGGCCGGGAGCGGCGCCGGATCCCTGCTCACCGGGCAGCACAGACTGCGCGGACCGCCCCGGGCGCCGCACAGCTCGCTGCCCGGCACGGTGATCACCTCGATGCCGCTCCGCTCGAGCCTGTCGTGGGTGGCCACGTTGCGCTCGTGCGACACCACCAGCCCAGGGGCCAGCACCAGCAGGTTGGCGGCGTCGTCCCACTGCTCGCGGCTCGGAGACGCGGGCCCGAACCCGGTCTCCACCACCCGCAGCCGGTCCAGGCCCGCCGCCGCGGCCACGGCGGCGAGCAAGGCCTGCGGATGCGAGACCCGCGGGCCGTCGCCGCCCGGGGTCAGCACCCGGGCGGTCAGCGAGTAGGCCGTGGCCGGGCGCATCAGGACCGCGTCGGCGCTCAGCACGGTGCAGGTGGTGTCCAGCCGCCGGTCCGGGTGGCCGAGCGGGACCACCAGCACGGTGTGCGCCAGCCCGGCGTCGAAGACCCGCCGGGCCAGCCGTTCCGCCCCGGGCGGCGAGCATCCGGCCGCGATCACGCCCGGCGCGGCCAGCAGCAGGTCCCCGCCGTGCAGCGGCTCCAGGCCGGGCCGGTACAGCGATTTGGTCCCGGCGAACAACGGGTGGTGCGCGTAGACGATGCCGGCCAGCCCGGCGGCCAGGCCCGGGCCGGGGGCGGCCGGGCTGGCCACCGCCACCTGATCGCCGATCCAGACGCTCGGATCCCGGAAGAACACCAGGTCCGGCAGCGGCCTGAGGATGAAGTCGGACGCGCCGAGCAGCTGATACACCGCGCCCTGGCCGGAACGGAACTCGCCCGCCGCGAGCCCGACGATGAGCACCTCGGTGAGCGCCTCCGGATCGAGCCCATCCAGGTGACGCCGGACCTGGCCGGCCAGCTGGTCACCGAGCATGACCGAGCCGAGCGCGGCCGTGATCGCCTGCTGCCTGGCCGGCGCGTATTCGAGCACGTCCTGGAGCAACTCGGTCAGGTAGAGGACCTGCACGCCATGGTCCCGCAGGGCCTGCGTGAAGATGTCGTGCTCCTGCTGAGCCCGCGCCGCCCACGGCAGCCCGGCGAACAGCAACTGCCCGGTATTACGCGGGATCATCCGTTTCAGCTCGGCTCCCGGCCGGTGCACGATAACCGTCCGGAGCCTGCCCACCTCGCTATCCACCCCGCTGAACCGCGGCACCGTTCCCCCCCGGCGGTCGTAGTTCCCCGCAGCCCGTCGCCTAGCCGCTCTCCGTGGCCACCGCCGGCACGCCGACCGCGGTCATCCCCTTCACCAGGCGGACCGGCACCTCGGCCCACACGGTGGTGCCCTCCACGCCGGTGCTCGTACCCCAGCGGCTCGACAGCTTCTCCACGATCCTCAGCCCCCGGCCGCCGGTCGCCCCCTGGGTCGGCTCGCCCAGCTCGGGCATGGTCGACCCGCCGCCATCACTGACCGAGACCTGGACATTGCCGGGGTCGATGCGCCAGGCCACGCGGATCTTGGACCCGGGCAGCGGCACCGCGTGCCGCAGGGCGTTGCTGAACAGCTCGCTGATGACGAGCGCGACGTCACAGACGGCGGAATCGTAGACATCGGCCGCGATCAGGTCCGACACTAGGCGCCGACGGGCCACGCCAACGCTTGAAGCGGCGAACGGGAGCAGTAGGACGCTCGCCTCAGTCACCTCCATGCTAGCCCCAGCCCGTCTGTCCGACCTTGTGCGAACCCGGTACGAGCGGAAATGCCCCGTGAAAGCGCTCCGGAAACACGGGGGCACTCCAGATATCTGAACGGTAACGGCGTCACAGTAGAAACCCAGGGTGGCTCCGGCACCCGCCGGCGGCACGGTAACGTCTCACCGTGAAGGTTGTCAGTCCATTCCGCTCATTCCGCCGCGCGCGGCCCGCCCGGCGTCCCGAAGGCTCGCCGGGATGAAGGAGCGAGCACGTGACCAAGGCGGCCCGGGCACGCTGACCGACGACCTGGTGATCCCCGAGGCGGATCCGTCGGCCCTGGCCGACGAGCCGCTTGCCGAGCTGGCGGCCAGGTACCAGCTCCGGCCCAGCGCCGCCCGGCCCGGCGCGTTCGCCTACGCCCGGCAGCTATGGGAGCGGCGCCACTTCATCGTGGGCTTCGCCACCGCGCGCAACGTCGCGATGTACACCGAAGCCCGGCTCGGCCAGCTGTGGCAGGTGCTCACCCCGCTGCTGAACGCCGCCGTCTACTACCTGATCTTCGGCATCATCCTCGGCACCAACCGGGGCGTGCCCAACTTCCTCGGCTTCCTTATCACCGGGATCTTCATCTTCAACTTCACCCAGCGGGCGTTCATCACCACGTCCCGGGTCATGCCGGACAGCCTGCCGCTGATCCGGGCCCTGCCGTTCCCGCGGGCCTGCCTGCCGATCGGGTACGTGCTGATCGAGCTCGAGCAGCTCGTCATGTCGATGATCGTGCTCACGGTGATCGTGCTGGCCACCGGCGAGCCGCTGACCTGGTACTGGCTGCTGGCCATCCCGGCCCTGCTGATGCAGGCCGTGTTCAACGTCGGCATGGGCCTGTTCCTGGCCCGGCTGGGCGCCGGCGCGGACGACTTCAGCCAGCTGATGCCGTTCGTGGTGCGGACCTGGATGTACTCCTCGGGTGTCATGTACAGCATCCAGACGATCGGCACCCTGCGCCACCATCCGGCGATCAGCTACCTGCTGCAGATCAACCCGGCCGCCGTCTACATCAGCCTGGTCCGGAACGCGATCCTGCAGTCCCAGCGGATGGCCGCCCCGGGCAGCAAGCCGTACAACGCGCTGAAGTGCGAGCTCTACTATCACAACAGCAAGCTCGTCTACAACAGCGCCTACTGCCACCCCACCATCACGACCTCCCAGCTGTGGCTGTACGGCGCGGGCTGGGCCGTGGTGGCCCTGGTCGTGGGGTTCTTGTTCTTCTGGGAAGCGGAAACGAGGTACGGCCGTGGGTAGCGGGCCCGTAGCTAATGGTGCTGAACCGACCGTGGTCGTCGATGACCTGCACGTGGTCTACCGCGTCTACGGCGCGGGCGGCGACAAGGGCACCGCGGCGACCGTGCTCATGCGGGTGATCAAGCGCCAGCGCCGCCCGTCGGTCCGCGAGGTGCACGCGATCAGGGGCATCTCGTTCGTGATCAACCACGGCGACGCCGTCGGCATCATCGGGCGGAACGGCTCGGGCAAGTCGACGCTGCTGCAGGCGATCGCCGGCCTGCTCCCGCCCGAGCAGGGCTGCGTCTACACCAGCGGGCAGGCCGCCCTGCTCGGCGTCAACGCCGCGCTGCTCGATGACCTGACCGGAGAGCGGAACGTGGTGCTCGGCTGCCTGGCCATGGGCATGACCCCGCAGGAGACCAAGGACCGCTACCAGTCCATCGTGGATTTCTCGGGAGTCGGCAACTTCATCGACTACCCCATGCGCACCTATTCGACCGGGATGGCGCAGCGGCTGCGGTTCTCCATCGCCTCCGCCAAGAACCACGAGATCCTGATGATCGACGAGGCGCTGGCCACCGGCGACGCGAACTTCCGGGCCAAGAGCCACGAGCGGATCGTCGAGCTGCGGGGGGAAGCGGCCACGGTGTTCCTCGTCGCGCACAACCTGACCGAGATCGAGGCGAGCTGCAACCGGGTGATCTGGCTGGAAAAGGGCCAGATCATGCGGCAGGGCTACGACGTCCCCGCGATCGTCGACGCCTACCTGGAAGCCACCGGCGGCGAGCCGCGCAAGCGGGACAAGCCCCAGGAGAACGAGCACAGTGCAACCGTGTGAGGGCAACCGGGTGAGGGCAACCGGGTGAGGGCAACCGGGTGAGGGCAACCGGGTGAGGGCAACCGGGTGAGAGGCTCAGCCCTGAGGCCGGCGGGTGAGGCCTCAGCCTGAGGCCGGGCTCGCCGCGGCCCGCAGGCGCAGGCATATCGCGGTGCCACCCGCGGGCCGCGAGCTGGCTGTGACCTCGCCGTGCTGTGCCTCGGCCAGGCGGCGGACGATGAAAAGGCCGACGCCGACGCCGCCGAACCTGCGGCGGTCACCGGTCTCGCCCTGGAAGAACCGGTCGAAGATGCGCTCGTGGTCGCCGTCGGCGATGCCGACGCCCTCGTCTTCCACCGTGACCTCGATCCAGTCCCCGGTCACCCGGGCCCGGACGCCGACCGTGCCGCCGTCGGGTGAGTACTTGAAGGCGTTCTCGAGCAGTTGCCCGACGATGATGTCGGTGGCCATGGTGTCGCCGCTGGCGGCCGGCAGGCCGTCCGGGATGTCCGCCACGACGACGTGCTTGTCCGACAGCGGCCGGAACGCGGCGGCGGCCCCGTGCAGCACGGCGCCGAGGTCGAACGGGCCGTTGCTGACGGGCAGCTGGTCGGCGCCGGCCCGCGAGCCGAGCAGCAGCTGCTCGACCAGCCGGCCGAGCGACCCGGCCCGTTCCGCGATGATCCGCACCGCGGCGCGCCTTTCGGTGTCCGCGAGCTGATCCCACCGGGTGGTCAGCGTGCTGGCGAAGCCCTGCACCACGGTGATGGGCGTCCGCAGCTCGTGGCTGGTGGTGGCCAGGAACAGGTCCTTCGCCTCCTCGAGCTCCTTGGCCGCGGTGACGTCACGGAAGTCGATGACCAGCTCCCCGCCGTCGGCGAGCGAGGTGCACAGGACGTCGAGCCAGCGCCCGTTCGGCAGCTTGCAGCTGAGCGTCGAGCCCGGCTCGGGCAGCGGGAACGACGGCGGCTTGCCGATGGCGTCCGGCGTCGGCGTCCCGGTGATCCGGTGTGCGGCCGGGTTCCACTGCCGCACCAGGCCGGCCTCGTCGAGCACCGCGATGCCGTCCGCGCTGCCGTCGATGACCGCCCGCTCATGCGCCCGCTGCCTGACCACTTCCTCGAAGGCCATCGCGTTGGTGAGGGCCACGCCGGCGTGGCCGGCCAGCAGCTCGAGCAACTCCAGCTCGACATGACTGAGGGTGCGCCTGCTGTAAAGCGCGTACAGCGCACCGTAGGGCTTGCCCGCCACGTGCGACAGGCTGAGCGCGATCGTGTGCAGGCCGGGCAGCGCCGACCAGATCAGGTCGTCGAAGCCGCCCGATTCGCCGGTCGCCATCATGACCGTCTTGCCCGAGTTCATCAGCTCGCCCACCAGGCTGGTGGACAGGGTCGCGGTCTTCCCGCGCAGCCGGGCCGGCAGCCCGGCCGTGCTGACCAGCCTGAGCGTGTCGTCCTCGATGAGCACGAAACCGCCGGCGTCGGCACTGGTCAGCTCGCGCAGGCTGGCCGCGATCCGGTCGAGGACCGATTCCAGGTCGCGCTGCGCGTTCATGTCGGCGACCACATCGCCGAGCCGACGTACCACCCGCGCCCGTTCGGCCATATAGTGCCTGGCCACGTCGTCTTCCCCGGTCTGGTGGCAGACGTTTACCCAGCCGGTCACCTCGCCCGCGCCGTCGATCAGCGCGCTGGTGTCGATCCGCAGGTCGATGACCGTGCTGTCCTTGCGGATCCTGCGGGTCGCGAAGGAGATCTGGCCGCCGCCCCTGATCCGCTCCAGGACCGCATTGTGCTCGGCCTTCAGCTCCTCCGGGATGATCTGCGGCTCCAGCCCGATGACCTCGGCCGCGGCCCAGCCGAACATCCGCTCCGCCGCGGGGTTCCAGAGCATCACGGTGCGAGCGGTGCTGAACGCGACGATCGCATCCGCAGCGCACTCGATCACGGCACGGGCCGTGGCGTCCGTGCGGCTGCCGATGCTGGATTCGCCTGCCTCCCTCGCGGGCGCTTCGCTTGGCGGCGCCTGCTCTGCGGTCACCTGAACATCGTGCCACGCGGGCACCCGTGAGTACTCACCTTATGGTCGCCCGCTGCTCTATAGTGCTTTTCAAATACGAGTAAGGCCGTTCATCCGGGGCATTCATCTTTGTATGGCTGTCGAGGAAGCGGTCTTCCGCTAGGACGCGGACTATGGACCAGGCAGAGTCAAGCCCGTCACCGGGCCAGCCGGACCGGCAGGGGCAGCCCTCCCGCACGCCGCCGCCCGAGGCGACGGCGGAAACCGGCGCTAAGGTCCCGGACCCGGCGCCGCACAATGATGCGCAGTCATCCGCGCTCCGGCTGGAGCACCCGGTGATCGCGGGCTACGACGGTTCGGCCTCGAGCCGCAACGCGCTGGCGTACGCGGCCGGCGTGTCCCAGCGGCTCGGCAGGCCGCTGCTCGTGGTGTACGTGTGCTCTTCAGGGGTCTACTGCGAGCCGCTGACCGGCCAGGTCGTGGGCGTGCCCCGGGACGCCGAGGCGCTGGAGCGGTGGCTGCTGGCCGAGCTCGACCAGGTGACCGGGCACGCCGAAGTAGAGGTGCACGTCCGCACCAGGCGCGGCAGCCCGGCCAGGGAACTCGCCGCCGCCGCCGAGGAATTCAGCGCGGACGCGCTCGTGATCGGGGCGCCGAAGCACGTCTGGCACCGGGTCGCGGGTTCGGTCTCCGGATGGCTGGCCCGCCATGCTCGCTGCCCCGTCATCGTCGTTCCGTGACGTATGTACCAGGACCTACGGTCCCGGATGCACCGATTATGTGGGCGAGGAGGGATTTGAACCCTCACGTCCTTTCGGACACACGGACCTGAACCGTGCGCGTCTGCCGTTCCGCCACCCGCCCTGGGCAACGAGTAGATTAGCACGACCGCGAGCGCTCCCGCGCCCCGGATACGATCGTGGGCAAGGGACGTGAAGGGAGGTGGCACGTTGGGAGTTCTGCAGCGCTTCGAGCGTCGTCTTGAAGGCATGGTCGAGGGTGCCTTCGCGCGCGCCTTCAGGTCCGAGCTGCAGCCGGTTGAGGTGGCGAGCGCGGTCCAGCGTGAGATGGACGACCGGGCCGCCATCGTGGCCAAGGGGCGCACGCTGGTGCCGAACGATTTCGTCGTCGAGCTGGCCGAGAGCGACCACGAGCGCCTCGACGTGTACGCCGAGAGCCTCGGTGTCGAACTCGCCAACCTGGCTAGGGACTACGCCAAGGAGCAGGGCTACTCGTTCGTTGGCCCGGTGCGGATGCGGTTCGAGGGGGTGCCCGACATGACGACGGGCACGTTCCGGATCCGGTCCGGCGTCATCCGGGGCTCGACCATCGAGGGCGGCGAGATACGGATGCCGGCCAGCGACCTGCCCCGGACGCAGGGGCGAGGGTTCCCCGGCCACCCGCGCCTGCTAGTCTCCGGGCCGGGCGCTCCCGGCGGCCCGGCCGGCGGCGACCAGCACACCTACGAGCTGCAGACGCCGGTGACGCTGCTCGGCCGGGGCACGGACTGCGACCTGCGGCTCGTGGATCCGGGCGTGTCCAGGCACCATGCGGAGCTAAGGGTGGAAAACGATCAGGTGGTCCTGGTCGACCTGAGCTCCACGAACGGCACCTTCGTCAACGGCCAGCCGGTCCGGCGGATGGCGCTCACCGACGGGACTCAGGTCTCGCTGGGCCGGACCACACTGATTTTCCGCCAGGATGGCCAAGACCGCGAGGATGGCCAGGGCACCGCTTACTCGCGCACCAGCTACTAGGGTCCAAGGGCGTGGCCGTAGATGAACGAGCTGTCTCTCACCATCATCAGGGTGGCGTTCCTGGCTGTGCTGTGGCTATTCGTCATAGCGGCCATCGGAGTCGTCCGCACTGATCTGCTTGGCGGCCCGTCCACGACGGCCAGGCGGGGCAAGACGCGCCAGGCCCAGGCGCCGCGCCAGGGCCGCCCGGCCCGGCCGACCCGGTCCGGCCGCGGATCACCGCGGGTCCTGGTGGTGACGGCGGGCGCGCTGAAAGGCACCAGCCTCGATCTCGCCCAGCAGCAGATCACGCTCGGCCGGGCCAATGATGCCACGCTAGTGCTCAACGACGACTACGCTTCAAGCCGACATGCCCGGATTTTCCCGCAGGACGGTCAGTGGATCGTCGAGGATCTAGGTTCGACCAATGGCACCTACCTGGACCGGCAGAAGGTGACGCGGCCGATGCCCGTGCCGGTGGGCGTGCCGATCCGCATCGGTAAGACGGTTCTGGAACTGCGCAGATGACACTTGTACTCCGCTACGCGGTACGTTCCGACGTCGGCCTCCTCCGTGAAGGAAACGAGGACTCGGCGTATGCGGGACCCCGCCTGCTCGCGGTCGCGGACGGGATGGGCGGGCACGCCGCGGGCGAAGTGGCCAGCTCCCTGACCATCGCCTCGATGGCGAAGCTCGACTCCGAGCCGCCCGGCGGCGACATGCTGGCCGAACTGTCATCGGCGGTGGCCGCGGCCAACGCCCGGCTGCAAGACATGATCGTCGCCAACCCGGCGGTCGAGGGCATGGGCACCACGCTGACCGCGCTGTTCTGGTCCGACGGGCACGCCGCGGTCTGCCACATCGGCGACTCGCGCGGCTACCTGCTCCGGGAGGGCGAGCTCTACCAGATCACCCACGACCACACGCTGGTGCAGTCGCTGGTCGACGAGGGCCGGATCAGCGCCGACGATGTCTCCACCCACCCGCAGCGCTCGCTGCTGCTGCGGGCGCTGGACGGCAGATCGATCGCCGAGCCCGACCTGTCCGTGCACGACGGCCAGGCGGGCGACCGCTACCTGCTCTGCTCGGATGGGCTGTCCGGCGTGGTCAGCGACGAGACGCTGCGCGAGACGCTGGCCGCCATCGAGGACCCCGACGCGGTCACCCGGCAGCTGATCGAGCTCGCGCTGCACGGCGGCGGCCCGGACAACATCACCTGCATCGTGGCGGATGTCGTGGACACGGCCACGTCCCGGGTGCCCCCGACAGGGACCCCGGTCATGGCCGGCGCCGCGGCGAACGTCCACGACCCGAGGCTGAGCACCGACGGCACCGGCCCGTTCGGCGTCGTCGAGGACCATCTGGGGAATCATTTCGCCGTTTCCTACGACGGTGACGGGCGGCCCTCGGCGACCGGCCCGCAGCCGATGGTGGCCGTCGACGACCTGGACCCGGCGGCCATGTCGCTGGCCGTGGCGAGCGAGAACGGCACCGATCTGACCGCGGTCCGGGCCCGGCGCAGCCACCGCGCCCAGCCGAAACGCGGCATGCGGTCCGGCCGGCGCCGCTGGCCGATCGTGACCACCTCGCTGGTGGTGCTGCTGGGCGTCATCATCGGCGGCGGCTACATAGGCTGGCGGTGGACTCAGGATCAGTACTACGTAGGGGCCGACGGCAAAGGCAATGTGGTCATCTACCGCGGCGTCAACCAGCGGATCGCCGGCATCAGCTTGTCCCGGCCCTATCAGCTGACCGGGATCAAGCTCGCCCAGGTGCCGTCGAACGACTTGCAAACGGTAAAGACCGCGTATGCGACGGGCAGCCTAGCTGAAGTGCAGAGAACCGTCAGCAACGTCCGCGCCGCCGTCAGTCAGTGCAAGCAGGCGTACACCACGCTGCAGGACTGGGTGGCCACGGACAATGCCTACCAGGCCGCGGTGACGGCGGCCAAGAGGCAGCACAAGCCGACAAAAGGCATCGCCAAGCCGGGCCCGGAGCCGTCCAAGCCCGCGGAGATGTGCCCGCCGTCCGCGGCGTTCGGCATCGCGGCCGGTGCCCTCGTCCCGGCCGCAGGGGCCTCGTGAATAGCATCACCGCCCCGTCGCCAGCCGTTGACCCGACGGGTCCGCTGGTCCCGGTGGCTCGCAGCAGGCGGCGCACCGAGCTGATCATGCTCGTCTTCGCCTTCGCGCTCATCGCGTTCGCCTTCGCGAACGTGGGTTTCAGCCTTAAGGGCAAGATGCCCTCGGGGATCGTCGAGTACATGGCGGCGTACGTCGTCATCGTGGTGATCGCCCACCTGGCCATGCGGAGGTTCGCCCCGTGGGCGGACCCGCTGCTGCTGCCGCTCGCGGCCCTGCTGAACGGTCTGGGCATCGTGATGACCTACCGGCTGGGCGCGCAGGGAAACCGGCTAACCGCCCCGCTGAGCTCGTCGGCGACCCAGATCCAGGTCGTCTACACCGTCATCGGCATCGGCTGCTTCGTCGCGGTGCTCGTGCTGATCCGCGAGCCGCGTGTGCTGCAGCGGTACACCTACACGCTCGGTGCCATCGGGATCCTGCTAGTGGCGCTGCCCGCGATGCTGCCCGCGTCGATCAGCGAGGTCTTCGGCGCCAAGATCCAGATCAGGATCGGCTCGTTCACCATCCAGCCCGAGGAGTTCGCCAAGCTGGCGCTAGCCGCCTCGTTCGCCGGCTACCTGGTGGCCAAGCGGGACGTGCTGGCGCTGGCCGGCCGCCGGGTGCTCGGTATCGATCTGCCGAGAGCCCGCGATCTCGGCCCGATCCTGCTGGCCTGGGCGGCCAGCCTGCTGCTGCTCATCTTCGAGAGCGACATCGGCACCAGCGCGGTGTTCATGGGCCTGTTCGTGGCGATGCTGTACATCGCGACCTCCCGGACCTCCTGGCTGATGATCGGCTTCGTCATGTTCGTGGTCGGCGCGTTCGCCGCGAGCAGGCTCGTCGGCCACGTCGGCGAGCGGTTCAACATCTGGCTGCATCCGTTCGCGGGCCAGAATCCCAGCCACAATGCCTACCAGCTGGTTCAGGGCCTGTACGGGATGGCCAGCGGCGGCCTGCTCGGCAAGGGCCTAGGCGGCGGCCAGCCCTACATCACCCCGCTGGTGCAGAGCGACCTCGTGATCAGCGCGTTCGGCGAGGAGCTCGGGCTGGCCGGGCTGATGGCCATCCTGCTGATCTACGGGCTGATCGTGCAGCGCGGGCTGCGGACCGCGATGTCGGTCAAGGACCCGTTCTCCAAGCTGCTGGCCGGCGGCCTTTCCTTCATGCTCGCCTTGCAGGTGTTCGTCATCGTCGGCGGCGTCACCCGGCTCATCCCACTAACCGGCATTACTACCCCGTTCCTGTCCCAGGGCGGGTCCTCACTGGTGGCGAGCTGGATGCTGATCGCCCTGCTGGCCCGGCTGAGTGATACCGCCCGGCGCCCGCCGCCGCGGCCGATACAGGAAGAGGGACTGACCCAGGTGGTGACGCTGAAGTGAACCGGGCGCTGCGCCGGATATCGATCGCGGTCCTCGCGATGTTCCTGCTGCTGCTCATCAACGTCAACTACCTGCAGGGCTTCCAGACCTCCAGCCTCGCGAACGAGCCGGGTAACTCCCGCGCGTTCTACGCGGCGCAGAACCAGTACCAGCGCGGCAGCATCGTCACCTCCGACGGCGTGACCATCGCGGCCTCCAAGCTGAGCAGCAACAGCAACGATTCCATCAAGTACCAGCGGTATTACCCCATGGGTCCCGCGTACGCCCCGGTGACCGGCTATGACACGATTTACAGCCAGACCGGAATCGAGGCGGCGAAGAACTCGCTGCTTTCCGGCAACGACTCCTCTCTTGACGTCAGGAAGGTCATCGACCTGATCACCGGGAAGACGACCAAGGGCGCCACCGTCGAGCTCACGATCAACGCCAAGGCGCAGGAGGCGGCGTACAACGCGCTCAAGGCGCTCGGCAAGCCGGGCGCGGTGGTGGCGCTCAACCCGAAGACCGGGGCGATCCTCGCCATGGCCACCTATCCGAGCTTCAACCCCAACGTCCTGGCCATCCACGACGGTGCGAAGCTCAACCAGATCGACAACCAGTTGCTCGCGGACAAGACGCAGCCGCTGGTCAACCGGGCCCTGCAGGGCACGTACCCGCCCGGCTCGACGTTCAAGATCGTGACGAGTTCCGCGCTGCTGACGCAGAGCCCCAGCACCACCATCAACACCAGCGTTGACTCGCCGACCCAGCTCACGCTGCCGCAGACCAACCACGTGCTCACCAACGATCTCGGCGAGGTGTGCGACGCAACCGGCAAGGCCCCGCTGATCACGGCGTTCGCCAAGTCCTGCGACACCACCTTCGGCAAGATCGGCATGCAGCTCGGCGCGCCGACGCTCAACGCCATGGCGGAGAAGTTCGGCATGAACAACGCGAACCTGACCGTCCCGCTGCACGTGGCGAAGAGCAACTACGTGATACCGCCCAGCCAGGCGCTGACCGCCTTCTCGGCGATCGGCCAGTTCAGCGACACCGTCACCCCGCTGCAGGAAGCCATGCTCGCCGCGGCCATCGCGAACGGCGGCACGCTGATGAAGCCCTACCTGGTCCAGCAGGTGACCGCGAGCGACCTCAGCACGGTGCAGACCAGCCCGCAGTCGGTGCTGAGCCAGCCGGTCTCCTCGACCGTCGCCAATAGCGTGGGACAGATGATGCGCGCGGTGGTACAGGATCCCAACGGCACCGCGTTCACCTTCAATGCCCAGGCCGAGGGCGGTCTCGTCATCGCGGGCAAGACCGGTACGGCCGAGACCGGCACGGTCAGCCTGAACGACGCGGCCTTCACCTGCTTTGCCCCGTACGCCAACCCGGACATCGCCGTCGGCGTCATAATTCAAGGCGGCGGTTACGGCGCCTCTTCCGCCGCACCCATCGCTGTCCAGGTCATCAAGGCATACCAGTCAGCCGTGGGGAACCATTGAGCGATTATCTGCTGGCCGGCCGCTACCGGCTGACCGACCGCATCGCGGCCGGCGGCATGGGCGAGGTGTGGCGCGGCGAGGATGACCTGCTCAACCGCGCCGTCGCGGTCAAGCTGCTGCCGACCGGGCGAGCCGGCGACGAGGCGTTCCTGGCCAGGTTCCGGGCCGAGGCGCGGTACGCGGCCAGCTTGTCCCATCCGGGCATCGCCCGGGTCTACGACTACGGTGAGTCCGCCGAGTTCGGCGGCGCGTACCTGGTCATGGAGCTGGTCAACGGCGAGCCGCTGTCCGCGATCCTGGCCCGGGCGGGCCGACTCTCCCCGGACGCCACGCTGGACATCGTCAGCCAGGCGGCGCGCGCGCTCGACGCCGCGCACCAGGCCGGCATCGTGCACCGCGACATCAAGCCAGGTAACATCCTGGTCGCCGCGGGCGGCACCACGAAGATCACCGACTTCGGCATCGCCACTGCCGTGGCGGCGGCCCAGGCGTCGCACCTGACCGAGACCGGCATGGTGATGGGCACGGCGATGTACGTGTCGCCCGAACAGGCCACCGGCGCCCCGGTGACCGATTCCTCCGACATCTACTCGCTCGGCGTGGTCGCGTACGAGTGCCTGGCCGGGCACCCGCCGTTCACGGCCCGCGAGCCGCTGGCGATCGCGTTCGCGCACAAGCACGAGCCGGTGCCCGCGCTGCCGCCGGACGTGCCCCAGCCGGTCAGCGATCTGGTCTACCACATGCTGGCCAAGACCCCGGAGGAACGCCCGGCCAGCGTCCGGATGGTCGCCGATCGCGCCGACGTACTGCGGGACGCGCTGGTCCTCGGGGAGTCCGCGGAGCCTGGATATGCGGGGCCGACCAGGGCGGACCTGCCGGCCGCGGCGACCGGCACCCTGCTCGGCGGGGGAGGTCCCGGCACTGGGCCGCCGCATGGCCCGCGCCGCTCCGGCCGGCGCCGCCAGCTCGTGGCGGCCGGCTCGACCGCGGTCCTGTGCGCCGCCGCGGTCGCGACCGGGCTGTACCTGACCGGGCACCTCGGCCCGGCCGGCGGGGACGTGGGCAGCAAGACGGCACAGCACATCAGCTCGCCCGCCGCCGCTTCGCCTACGCACCAGGCCACGCAGCCAAGTCCGAGGCCAAGTCATACCGTGGTCAGGCAGCCGTCCACGTTGCCCAGCCCTACCGGCAACCCTAAGCCGACGAAGACCGTTAAACCGACATCGTCCCCGAAGACCTCACCGACGGCGAGCCCGTCCGCCTCGGCGAGCAGCTCACCAACCCCGAGCACCACGGGGTCGTCGCCGACCGCGACACCGTCGTCACCTACGCCGACGTCCTAGAGAGACACTAGAAAAAACGCAGGGTGGTTTGGCACAGTGCGAGATATGACACAGCCCCGTCTACTCGGCGGCCGCTACGAGCTCGATGGCGTGGTGGGCCGCGGCGGCATGGCCGAGGTGTACCGGGCCCGTGACATCCGGCTCGACCGGATCGTCGCGATCAAGACGCTGCGCACCGACCTGGCCAGGGACCAGATCTTCCAGGCGCGGTTCCGCCGCGAGGCGCAGTCCGCGGCCTCGCTGAACCACCCGTCCATCGTGGCGGTCTACGACACCGGCGAGGACATGGCCACCGGTGTCCCGGTGCCGTACATCGTCATGGAGTACGTGGACGGCCGCACGGTGCGGGACCTGCTGCAGGAAGGCCACCGGCTGCTGCCTGAGCGGTTGCTTGAGATCATCGACGGGGTGCTGCGCGCCCTGGACTACAGCCATCAGGCCGGGATCGTGCACCGCGACATCAAGCCGGGCAACGTGATGGTGACCCGTAACGGCGACATCAAGGTCATGGACTTCGGCATCGCCCGGGCGATGAGCGACGCGCAGGCCACGATGACCCAGACGGCCCAGGTGATCGGCACCGCGCAGTACCTGTCGCCGGAGCAGGCCCGCGGCGAGCGGGTCGATTCCCGCAGCGACCTGTACTCGACCGGCTGCCTGCTGTACGAGCTGCTGACCGGCCGGCCGCCGTTCACCGGCGATTCGCCGGTCGCGATCGCCTACCAGCACGTGCGGGAGAACCCGGTGCCGCCGTCCCGGGTGGACCCCGACGTGCCCCCGTGGGCGGACGCGATCGTGCTCAAGGCGATGGCCAAGGCCCCCGCCGACCGGTACCAAACCGCCGGCGACATGCGTGCCGACCTGCAACGCGCTGCTTCCGGCATGCCGGTGTCGGCGGCGCCGCCGACCCGGTTCGACATGTACCCGCAGACCCAGCGGATGGGCGCGGGCACGATGATGGGCGGGGCGACGTCGCAGATCCCGCCGGTCGAGGACTACGACTACGCGGGCCGAGGCTATGACCGGGGCCGGCGCGGCGGCGGGGGCGGCGCGAGCCGCCGCTGGATTCCGTGGGTTCTCGGCCTGGTGCTGGTGATCGGCGTCGTGGCCGGCGTGGCCTACTACCTGCTGGCCGGCGGGGGCAAGACCTACGCGGTGCCGCTGGTGAACAACGAGCCCGTCGCCACGGCGAGGCAGCAGATCGCCACCGCGCACTTGCGCTCGACCGTTGTCAATCAGCCAAACGCCAGCATCAAGAGCGGGCTGGTAATCAAGTCCAGCCCGGCTGAGGGCAACAACGTCCCGGCGAACACGCTCGTGACGCTGTACGTCTCGTCGGGACCAGGCAAGGTCGGCGTCCCCAACGTGGAAGGACAGCAGCAGGCCAAGGCCGAGACAACCCTGCAGAATGCCGGATTCAACGTCTCCGTCCAGCAGGACACGACGTCGACCCTGCCCGCGGGGACGGTGGTGAACCAGAACCCAGCGCCTAACACCATGGTCGATCCTGGCGCCAAGGTCACCATCTTCGTCTCCGGCGCGGCGAGCGTGCCGAATGTGGTCGGCCTGCCCGAGCAGAGCGCGCAAACGTCGCTGCAGAGCGCGGGCTTCAAGGTGACCGTGCAGACCGCGGCCGGCCCGGCCGGCACCGCCCCGGGCAGCGTCTGGCAGCAGAATCCCGTCGCCAATGCCACAGAGGCGCCCGGGACCACCGTGACCATCCTCGTCCAGCCCGCTGCGTCTCCGTCCGGGTCCCCGTCCGCCCCGGGCTCGCCCACCGCGACCCCCAGCGGGAATGGCGGAGGTGGCGGAGGTGGCGGCGGCAACGGGTTCTGAGGTCCTAGCCGCCGAAGCCGGACATGTCGATCGGCAAGTGGACCGAGGCCCAGGGGAAGGCGAAGAACCACAGGGCCGCCGCGACGGCCAGGATGATCAGGGTCAGCACCCCTGCCCGGGCGGGGGTGCGGCCGGGCAGGCGGCGCCAGAGCCAGGCGTACATGCGCGCTCCCTTCGCTTAACGTGGTTTCGCGGCGACCAGGACACCGGTGACGATCACCCGGTGCGTGCCGGTCCAGGCCGGGTCGCAGGTAATCAGCGTGATCAGCCGCCTGGCCGGCCGCTGCCGCGGATGGCCGGGCACCGGGTCGAGCACGGCCGTGTCGGCCGGTGCCACCCGTTTCTTGCCGATGACCCGGTAGGTGTAGTCGTTGAGCCGGGTTTCGATGTACACCAGGTCACCGTCGTGCACCGACGGCAGCGACCAGAACGGGTTGCCCGCCGTCACCCGGTGACCCGCGACGGCGAAGTTGCCCAGCTGTCCCGGCCACTGGGTGCCTGGCACGTGACCCGGGCTCACGTTCAGCTGGGCCAGGGCGGTGCCCTGGATCAGGGTGAACCGCCATTGCCTGCCGAAGGCGGGGATCCTGATGAGGGCGAAGGGCTGCCCGGTGGCGACGTCGAACTGTTCCGGGCTGGCGTCGATGGCGTCGCCGCGGCCATGTGCCCGCTGCCACTGCTGGTTCAGCTCACCGGTCAGCGCCCGCTGGGCGGACGCTGCCCGTAGCCCGGTGCCCCAGATCAGGTAGCCGACGAAGAGCAGCCCGATCACTCCCCCGGTCAGCAGGATCTCCCCGGCAGCACGGATAACGTGTCGCACGACCCATCCATTCATCGCGAAATCGACAGCGAAGCACGGTCACTAAGAGAAACCAAATGATATCTATTAGTTACTACCGTCATCCGGAAAAACACAGATCGCGCCGACTACCGCGAGGAGCGGCTACGCTTAGGTCCGCATCACAGGGTTTGATCGCTGGTTTGCATCGCCAGGTTTGCTACGCAGGAGGCCGTCGTGCCCAAGTCGCGCGTCCGCAAGAGGACGGTCTACACCCCTCCGCCGCCGAAGACGACGGGGCGGAAGGTCAGTGCGCCGTGGGTCGGCCCGGCCATCGTGGTCTGCCTGATCCTCGGTCTCGCCTGGATCGTGGTGTATTACCTCTCGCAGGGTTCGGTACCAGGCATCTCCGCTCTGGGCGCGTGGAACCTCGTGGTGGGCTTCGCGTTCATCATCGCGGGCGTCACCCTCTCCACCAGGTGGCGCTGACCGGGCCAGGCGGCTCCTTAGAGACCGCCGCTGGTGAGCTGGCCGTTCCTGGCCACGATCGCGACCGCGATCAGGACCACGACCACTACGGTGGCGGCGACCTGGATGGCGGCACGGTTCTTGCGGGGTGCGTACACGTAGGCGGCGGTGAGCAGCGCCCCGGTGAGCAGGCCGCCGATGTGGTCCTGCCAGGCGATGATGTTGTGGAAGAAGAAGCTGAGAGCCAGGTTGATGGCGATCAGCACCACGATCCCGCGGGTGTCGAGGCGCAGCCGCCTGGACACCACGAACCATGCTCCGAACAGCCCGAAGATGGCACCCGAGGCACCCACCGCGGGATAGTTCTGCGGCGCGAGGAAGTAGTACATCACTCCGCCGCCGACGGCGCTGAGCAGGTACACCGTGAGGAAGCGGGCCCGGCCGAGGAGGCCTTCCAGCGAAGGCCCCACGAACACCAGCGCCCACATGTTGAACAGGATGTCCATGAACCCCAGGCCACTCAGGCCGGTCGCGGGGGCCAGGAACGCTGACGTGATCAGCCGGTACCACTCGCCTGCGGCCACCCCGTGCAGGGCACCGGTCGCCGAGTACGAGGCGTACCCGATCATCTCCAGGTCGTTGACGATGCCCGGACGGACCCAGGTGACCAGGAACACCGCCACGTTGATGGCGACCAGCGTCCAGGTGACGGCGGCGCTCGCGACCGGACGGCCGCCGAAGGTGGTCCGGGCCTGGCGGGTGCTCCGCGCGCCCTCGCCCACGCACTCCACGCACTGCTGGCCCACCGAGGCCGAGCGCATGCAGTCAGGGCACGCGTAGCGCCCGCACCGGACACAGGAGACGTACGTTTCCCGGCCGGGGTGGCGGTAACAGGACGGGACGTCCCCTCCAGGCCCAGGCGCGACCCCGTCCGGCCCGTTCGGTGTACCCGATCCGGGATCGCTGGGCGTGCTCACGGCTTGGTCCGATCAGCTAGGAAGCGGTCGTGCCGCGCTCTACCGTGACCGACTCGATGGTCACGTCTTCCACCGGCCTGTCCTGGCTGCCCGTCTTGACCCGGCTGATCAGGTCGACCACGTCGGCGCCCTCGATGACCTCGCCGAAGATCGTGTGCTTGCCGTTCAGCCAGGGCGTCGGCGCGACCGTGATGAAGAACTGCGAGCCGTTGGTGCCGGGTCCGGCGTTCGCCATGGCCAGCAGGTACGGCCGGTCGAACGCAAGGTCCGGGTGGATTTCGTCGGCGAACTTGTAGCCGGGTCCGCCCCGGCCGGATCCGAGCGGGTCGCCGCCCTGGATCATGAAGTCGGGGATGACCCGGTGGAACACGGTCCCGTCGTACAGCCTGGCGGTGGTGGCCTGCCCGGTGCCCGGGTCCGTCCACTGCCTGCCGCCCTCGGCCAGCTCCACGAAATTGCGTACCGTCTTCGGCGCGTGATCAGGGAAGAGGCGGATGACAACCGGTCCCTGGTTGGTGCGCAGCGTCGCGGTCAGCGTCTCTGTCATGCGGTTGACCCCTCATCCGGCCAGCTAGAAACCGGACATTTCGTCGTTGTAAATTTCCTCCAGTCCTCACCGTACCGGTAGCGCGCGATGATTGAACCCGGCAAAGCCGGGAAGTCTGTGATAGCGAGATCACGCTCGGGAGGTTTACGTGTCCCACATCAAGACCAACCGCACCACCAGCGGGGCGGCTGAGCTCGGCGCACGCGCGAAGGATCGCGCCGTGGACGTCGCCGCTCAGGCCATCCCGGTGGGGAAGCGCGCGGGAACGACAGCGGTCCAGGGAGTCCGCCAGGGCGTTCAAGGCGCAAAGGAATGGGCCGCGCCTCGGCTCGAGGACGCCGTTCAGGGCGCCAGGGAATGGGCCGCGCCCCGTATCGAGGAGGCCGCGGAAGCGGTCACCACCACCGTCGCCCCGAAGGTGTCGTCGGCTCTGCTGTCCACCGCCCGCCAGGTCAGGCCGGACGGAACGAAGCGGACCGGTATCCGGCGGCTGCTGAACTGGCGCTGGCTGCTCGGCGTGGGCGCGGTGATAGCCGCGGCCGGCGCGGGCGCCGCCGTCACCATGCGGCGGCGTTACGCCAGTGCCACGGAGGAGGCCAAGAACGCCACCGAGTCGCCCGAGGAGCAGGCCGCCGAGCCTGGGGGCGACGCGGCCATGCGTTCGGAGGTGAACGGACGGGTCACGACGCCCGGTACGTAGCGGAACAGAGCCGCCCGCGGCGCCGTTCGCCGCGCTGATCGCCGGAGGCGACGGCGCGACGGTAGCCGCGGGCGTTTCCGTTTCCGCCACGGGAGTCTCGCCTGTCACCGGTCTGGCCGGCTTTGACGTCCGGAGACGGGACCGGCGTGCACGCGATCCGGTACCGTCTACTCACGGACCCACGATGAGCAGCAGGCGGGCGATTCAGTGAGTGACAAGGACCGGGCCGGAGCGACCGGTGCGGCGGCCCAGCCGATCCGCCCGGCTTCACCCGAACTCACCCGCCTGATCGGCTGGCTCGCCGCGGCCGCCATCGCGGCCTCGATACTGGTCATGATCGTGATCTCGGCCGCGGGCCCGAACGTCTCGGTGCCCGCCATGCGCCGGGCGGGCGGTCCCCCCTGGTGGCATGCGCTGCACCTGACGGCCACGTTCGTGACGGTTTCACTGTGGGCCGCGATGGCGCTGGGCTGTGCGGGCGTGATCGCCGGCCTGGTCGCCGTCGCCCGGGGCGCCCGCCCGCCGGTACGGCCGGTCCTGGCGGCCGCGTTCCTGGCCGCAGTGGTGCTTACCGTGCTCCCGGCCGCGGGCTCGACGGACTCCATCTCGTACGCGGCCAGCGGCCGCACGGCGGTGATCGGGCACAGCCCCTACGTCATGACCCCGCTGCAGCTGCAGCGGGCCGGCGACCCGGTCGGCCGGCAGATACCTACCCGCGAGATCCCGTCCAGCTGGATGAACGCGGTGTCCGTGTACGGCCCGGTGGCCACCGCGGCGGAGTGGAGTGCGGCCGAACTCGGCGGGACCTCGCTCGCCCGCATCACGTTCTGGCTGAAGCTGGAGGAAGCGGCCGCCTTCGGCGCGGTGGTCCTGATCCTGGACCGGCTGCTCCGCGGGGATCCCGAGATGCGCCTGCGGGCGCACCTGCTGTGGTCGGTGAACCCGCTGCTGCTGTGGGAGATCGTCGCGGGCGGCCATATCGACGGCCTAGCCGTGGTGTTCGGCCTGCTGGGAGTCGCGGCGCTGCGGGCGCGCACGCCGCAAGAGGGGAGCAGCCCGCGGCCGGAGATCCAGATCGGCGGCGCGGCCCTGGCGGGCCTGCTGATCGGGGTGGCGACCGGCATCAAGGTGGAGTACGCCCTCCTTGGCCTGGCCGTGGCCTGGGCCTGCCGCCGGTCGGTCAAGGCCTTGACCGCCGCCGCGGCGGGTTTCCTGGTGGTGATCGGGCCGGCCTACCTGGCGGCCGGGACCCCCGCGATCAAGGTGCTCATCACCCGCAGTACGGGGATTACCTGGGACACCATGTACCAGCTCTTCTGGCGGCCGGTGCTGGGGTACACCCAGTTCAGCGTGTCGAGCGTCCCGCCGCACCTCGAGCTGGTCGCCTACCTGCTGTTCGCGGCGGTGGCGCTGCTGGCGCTGCTGCGCTTCCCGGACCGGGTCCCCGGCCGGCCGGCCGTCGCCCCCGCCCTGGCGCTGAGCCTGGCCTGGCTCTTCGTCACACCATTCCAGCGGCCCTGGTACGACGTGATGGCCATCAGCCTGCTCGCGCTGTACTCGGCGTCGTGGCTGGACTGGGTGGTGCTGATCCGCCTGCTCGCGGGCGCGACCATCTACGCCCAGGCCGTCCAGAGCCCGGCCGAGCCGCATTGGCTCCATGATCTCGGCCAGTTCGACGGAACATGGCTCACGCCGGGGATCCGCCTGCTCGCCGCCGCCGCGCTCGTCTGGCTCTGCGTTTCCGGCCGGTGGGGCTGGCGGTCCCGGTCAGCCGCGCCCTCAGGGCGGCTTCCCGAACTGCTGCCGACGACCTGAGCGACGTTCTCCACATGCACTACCTGTGGATAACTCCTTGGGTAACGGCCCAGTATGCGCAGTGTTACTGGCAACCTGATGCACACTTCTGTGGATACTGCTGTGGACAACGAAGGGCACCTGGCTAGCCCATTCTCACAACCTGAGCCAGGACTAGCGTTACCACCGTTCCGGGGGGTCTCCGAGCGGATCGGCGGTCAGGTACAGCCGCGGCCAGCGGCAATCGACGAACTGGTCGAGGTAGCCGGTCAGGCGCTCCTCGAAGTCGTCGTCTTCCGCGCGGGCGCCGACGGCCCGCTCGACGCCGGAGATGCCGTCCACGCCGAACGCCACGGCCCGCACCTCCCAGCCGTCCCGCTGCGCACCGTCGTACCAGCGCTGCACCGTTCCCACCTGGCGCGCACAGGTATCGCCGGTAATCACCTGCCCGTAGGTCCGCTCCCATTCCGAGCTCCGCGGGTGCGGGCCGGCGCCCGGGTTCTTGCGATCGGCTGACTTGAGCGCGTCGAGGACGAGCGTCCACTTGTAGGCGGGGGCGAGCCACTTAGGCTCCTCCCGCTGGCACAGCCAGCTTCCCCGGGCTATCCGGGACCTGATCGCGGTGCTGACGTGCGAGGCGAGGCCGACCGGGCTGACCCGCCCGGCGATGACCGGCACCCGGATGCTGACGGCCGCGTCGACGCCGTGGGAGATGGCGCAGTCCCGCAGCCGGGACGGCATCAGCTGCAGCAGCGAGAGCAGCGCGGTGCGCGGCACCGGCATGGGCCAGCCGGTCAGGTGCGCGACGACCGACAGTTCGGTCCACAGCCTGATCGCCGGGTACTCGTCGAGCGCGCGCTGGGCGACCCGCATGTCCCGCAGCGTGCAGGGCCGGCCGGCGCAGTCGGCGCCGCAGGTGACGCTGCGGGTGCGAACCACTCCGGCCGGAGTGGCGGTGGCGGCCTGCGCGGCGGCCTCGCGGCTGGTGCCGTCGGGCATCTGCGCCAGCAGCGGGTAGTCCATGCCGTCGGCGAACACCGCGGCCTCGCCTGGCTTGAGCGTGACCAGGAACCGGTTCTGCGCCTGCGTCATGTTCATCGTCGCGCCCACGGCTTCGCGGTCGTCGGCCGCGGGCAGCCGGTGGGTGATCTTGACCGCGGTGTTCTTGATGACGTCCTGGATGAGGCGATCCGGGATCTGCTCGGCGATGATGAGGCCCTCGCCGTAGGCGCGGATCTCGGCGAGCAGCCCGGCGAACATCTCGACCGCGTGCGCCGCCGCTCCTCCGGGAGCGCCGGTTTCCGGGCGGCGGAGCAGCCGGTGCGCTTCCTCGATGACGGTCAGGTGGCGGAGCCCCCCCGAGCCGGAAGGCTTGGCCCGGTTCGCCATCCGGAGGTGTTCGGCCAGCCTGATCAGGACCGTCCCCATCAGGAACGCCTTGTCGCTGTCGTCACCCACGTCCTCGATCTCCAGCACGGCGTTCGTACCGAGCAGCTTGCCGAAGTCGAGCTGGTGGCCGCCCTCCAGGAACCGGCCGGTGGTGCCAAGCCGCAGGCTGGACAGCCGCACCTTGATGAAGCCGAGCACGTCATCGGTGATCCGCTGGCTGTAGCCGACCTCCTGGACGATCCTGATCGCGGCCCGCTGCAGGTCGGTGAGGCTCGGGTAACTGGGGTTGGCGTCCGCCGCGACGGTCTCGCCCAGGGCCAGGTCCCAGCCGGCCTCCTCGTAAACCCTGGTCAACGCCGCGCTGAGCACCTGGGGGAAGGGCTCGTCCGAGCGGAAGGAGGCGATAAACAGCGCCTTGACCAGGTCGGCGTGGGTCTGCAGCGGGAACCGGCGGCCGTCCTCATCCGGCGCGGGCTCGAGCGGGTTCAGGCCGGCCGCGATCGCGTCCGACTCACCCGGCCGGATCCGAACGACCTGGGAAACCACCGCACCGGCTCCCCGGCCGGGGGCGTCCCCGGGTCCGAACCCGGCCAGCCGCGCGGCCATCAGCCGGTACTCGGCCTTGGCCGGTTCCACCACCAGCCAGGGGATCCCGGCCCTGGTGGCGGCCTCGAGCAGGGTCCGCACGGTCTGCGATTTCCCCGACCCGGTCGCGCCGCTGACGAACACGTGCCGGTTCAGCGAGTCCAGCGGCAGCATCAGCGGTCCGGCGGAGCGGCGGCTCCGGTCCAGGATCTCGCCGACCGCGATCGTCTCACGGCCAGCCGCCGGCTCCTGGGTGACGTCGAAATCGGGCCGCAGCGCCAGCCGGATACCCGGCATCTCGCGTTCGGGCGGCCGGGACAGCGCGGCAATCAGCTCGGTGCTCGCGTAGAACGGGTAGGCCGCCACCGCGTCGCCCCCGGCCGGAGCCGGGTCCGGGTCGTCGAGGGCTTCCCGCAGGCTGCGAACCGCACTGCTGGCCGGGGCGCCAGCGTAGGGTGCGACTGCATAGGGCAGGCCGACCAGATCGGCGGAGGCACACACCAGCCCGGCCACCCGCGACGCGGCGTCGGCGTCGGCACCGCCACCGAGCAGACGGACCCGCCACACGCCCGCCGAGGCGCCCTTGCGCATCTCGGCGTGCCGCAGGCTCAGCCGGCGAACCGCCATGGCCCGTTCGGGGAACCTGTCCGAATAACCCGCGGACAAGTGCTCGCGCTCAGCCAGCTCGTCCGCTATCTGCTGTATCTCACCCGCGCTCAGCGGTTCAGCGATAAGCAGCCAGCCAAACGGTCCCGGCCACACGGCCAGCAAGCATTCTTCCAGCGACGGGGGCGGCCGGCCGCCGACGCGGTGCTCGTTATCGGGCAGCAGCCCGTCGCTGATCCCGCCGATGGCGCGCCAGGCTGGCAACTGCGCCATCAGCCTGGCCACCGTGCCGTGCAGCAGCGGCTGGGCTCGCGCGCCGCCGGGCAGGGTCAGGAAGACGTCCTCGCCGACGTCACTGCCGACCAGGCCCGCGCCCGCGGCGAGAACCTGAACCGGCGTGCCCGCGGTGTGCCTGACCCAGCCAATGGCCAGCGCGCCTGAGCCGTTGCCTTTGGCGTCCGCCCCGGCGTGGTACGCCGCGATCAAGGCAGCGAGCCGCTGCGTCCGGCCGACGTCGTCGGACTCGTCTCGCGATGGCAGTGCCGCGTCGGGTTCGGGGCGCCGCGGGATTTCGGTGATCCGGTACGCGTCGAGTTCGTTCAGTGCGTCCCAGGCTAAGGTCACGACGCCCCCTTCCCGCGAGCACCCCAAACTGCTGCCTATCCACGCGTTTGCCGATTACCGATACAAATACCTTAGGCACGCAGAGTCGGGCTTAGGAAGGCCGCCAGGCTCCCGGCCCGGCCAGGCTTTTAGGAAGTCCGGTCGCGCGCCGCATCGTCCCGGACGGCCCACGGCGACCGGGCCGGATCGTACCGGGGGTAGGGCTCGTACCCAGGCGGGTAGCCGTATCGCCAGTCGGGCCGGTATCTCTCCTCGTTGCCGGACGGCACCTCGTCGTCTCGCCCGCCAGGCCAAGACGGCGGGGGCCACGTCCGCCAGTCCGCGGGATCGTACCGGCGCCGGCCGCGCTCGGACATCGCCCCCCGGCGGCGCGACCGCGCCTTGACCTGCAGCACCGTGTACGCCCCGACGGCGAGCACCGCCACGGCGACCAGCGCGATCCGGCCCGCGCCCGAACCGTTCCCACCTTGATAGCTCGCCGCCAGCCAATCCGATAGCATCCGACCGCCTGCCTTTCCCCGCACGGGATCAGTACGAACCTTTATTGACCACGCCGGAAAGGCACGACCATTGGCGTGGCCTGTGCCGCGTCCGCCTTTGGTGAATGAAGGCGGTGATCCCGGCGGCCGCGGCACTGGCCACTAACCCGGACTACGAGGAGCCGGCCGGACGCGGTTCGGGCCAGGCGGATGGCGTAAGTTTCTCGTTACAAGTCGTGAGCATCCCCGAGGACCCGGGTCAGGTAGGAGTTGCCGAACCTGCCTTCCGGGTCGACCTCGGCGCGGACGCGGCGGAAGTCGTCGAAGCGAGGGTAGAGCGGGCGCAGACGCCCGGCGTCGAGCGAATGCAGCTTGCCCCAGTGCGGGCGGCCCGCCACCTCCGCCACGATGGACTCGAACCGGTCGAAGTAGGCCTGATAGGGCAGCCCGGAGTACTGGTGGATCGCAACGTAGGCGGATTCCCGGCCGTAGGCGGTGGAGAGCCAGATGTCGTCGGCCGCCGCCACCCGCACCTCGACCGGGAACATGACGGGATCGGCCAGGCGGGGCACGGCGCGGCGCAGTTCGGCGATCACGTGGCCCAGTGATTCACGTGGAACGGCGTACTCGGACTCGGCGAAGCGGACCCGGCGGGGCGTCACGAACACCCGGTGGGACACGTCGGTGTAGGACCGGGAGGAGAGCGCCGCCGAGGAGAACCTGTTCAGCGCGGGGATGAGCCGCGGCCTGGCCCGGCCGAGACGGCACAGCGCCCCGAAGGCGGCGTTTTCCATCACCTCGAACTCCCAGAACCTCCGCCAGGCCCGCAACGGCGGCGGAGCCGGAGCAGCAGCGGCGCCGCCCCCGCCCGGTAGCCGGTTGTTCCGCTTGACCAGGGCCTTGCGGCCGTAGGGGAACCAGTAGAACTCGAAGTGGTCGTTGGCCGCGGCCAGCGCGTCGAACTGCTCCAGGACCTCCTCCACCGGCATCGGGCGCTCGTCCGCCAGCAACGTGAACGACGGCACGCAGCGCAGCGTCACGGTGGTGATCACCCCGAGCGCGCCGAGGCCGATCCGCGCGGCGGCGAAGAGCTCGGGCCGGGAGGAGGCCGAACACGTCGCCACCGACCCGTCCGCCAGCACGAGCTCGACCGACTCGACCTGGGTGGCGAGCCCGCCGAGCCGGGCGCCGGTGCCGTGCGTCCCGGTGGACAGGGCACCCGCCAGCGTCTGCGCGTCGATGTCACCGAGGTTGGCCATGGCCAGCCCGAGCCCGCCGAGCTCGGCGCCCAGGGCGCGCAGCGTGGTCCCGGACCGCGCGGTCACCAAGCCGGTTCCGGTGTCCGCGGCGGTGATCCCGGTCCACTGGGACAGGTCGAGCGCGACACCGGAGGTCGCCGCGGCCGCGGTGAACGAGTGCCCGCTGCCGAGCGCCCCCGGTGCCAGCAGAGCCAGAGCCAGAGGAAGCCTTCATTACCGGACAGTATTCATAAATCCTCGGCGCTGGTCTACTGTGCGAGCATGTCAGTCGACGAGGGCCGCCGGCTCGCCGGGCGAGCGATGACGAAATCCCCGCAGACCGCCCGCGCACGGTACGACCGGGCTACCGCGGACCTCGACCCCCCGCTGGCCATCGTCGACCTGGGCGCGTTCGACCGGAACGCCGCCGACATGGCGCGCCGGGCGGCGCCGGCCGGGACAGCGCCGGCCGGGAATGGGGTCAAGGGTGGCCGCCCGATCCGGGTGGCGACGAAGTCGCTGCGGTGCCGTTACCTGATCGAGCGCGCGCTGGCCACCTCCGGCTACCGGGGTGTCATGTGCTACTCGCTGCCCGAAGCACTCTGGCTGCACGCCACCGGCACCAGCGACGACCTGCTGGTCGCCTACCCCACCGTGGACCGCAAGGCCCTGCGGGCTCTCGCGGCAGACGGCCAGGCCAGGCAGCACATCACGATCATGACCGACTCCGAGGCGCACCTGGACGTGGTGGACCGTGCCCTGGGCGACGGCCACCCGGAGATCCGGGTCTGCCTGGATCTCGACGTCTCCTGGCGCCCGCTGGCCCGCAGGCCGGCGATGCACATCGGCACCCGGCGGTCCCCGCTGCACAGGCCGGAGCAGGCGGCGGACTTCGCCCGGGCGATCACGCGGCGCGCGGGCTTCCGCCTGGTCGGCGTGATGGGGTATGAGGGCCAGATCGCCGGCCTGGGCGACGCGCCGCCCGGGCACCCGCTCAGGGCCCAGCTGATCAGGCTGATCCAGGGTCGTTCGGTGCCCGAGCTGATCCGGCGCCGGACCGAGACGATCCGCCTGATCCAGGCCCTGACCAGCCTGGAGTTCGTGAACGGCGGCGGCACGGGCAGCCTGGAGTCGACCGCGCGTGACACCTCGGTGACCGAACTCACTGCGGGTTCCGGCCTGGTCGGCCCGACCCTGTTCGACGCCTACCGCCGGTTCAGGCCCGAGCCTGCCCTGCTGTTCGCGCTGCCGGTGGTGCGGCGGCCGGGCCCGGGCCTGGCCACGCTGTTCTCTGGCGGCTACGTCGCCTCCGGCAGCGGCACCCCCGACCGGCTGCCGCGGCCGCATCTGCCGGCCGGCCTCAGCCTCACCGGCACCGAAGGCGCCGGCGAGGTCCAGACGCCGGTGCGCGGCGCGGCGGCCGGGCAGTTGCACGCCGGCGACCGGGTCTGGCTGCGCCACGCCAAGGCCGGCGAGCTCGCCGAGCGTTTCCGTGAGTACCACGTGATCGGTGACGACGGGCAGGTCAACTCGGTGCCGACGTACCGGGGCGAGGGCCAGTGCTTCGGATAGGCCCGGCGCTGAGATTAAGCCGAACGGGTTGGTATCACACGCCCCTCCGCAACCTCTTCCCAACCATGGCGGCACAGCGGCCGTCGTATAGGTGACATGGCTCATTCGAGCCGCTATTGGAAAGTTGAGAGTTGAGGGGTTGGAAATCCATGTTGACCATTAATGGGCGCAGAGCCCGGCGAGCCGCGGGCTGGGCCTGGATCGCTTGCGCCGCCTTGCTGGTTACCGCTTGTAACTCTTCGGGCAGCTCGGCCGTGGCGCCGGCGAGCCCGCCGGCCTCACCCGGCGTGACCGCCTCGCCGACTGGGACCAGCACCTTCCTGGCCGAGGGCCAGGACATCAACGGGACGTTGCTGAATATGCCGGCGTGTGGTTCGGGTTGCCCGCTTTCCGGGGATTCCACCGCGATTCTGGACAAGATGACGTGGCGCACGTGGTCCGCGACCGGAGCCGTCGGGACGGGCATTTATAAGCTGGACGCCTGCCATCCGAATTGCGCCGCCGGGCCCGTTTACCCGGTGGCCACGGTGGTCACGTTGAGCGACCCGGTGAAGGCCTGCTCGTCCTCGGGGACCCGCTGGATCTGGACCCGCGCCTCGTTCCGGTTCCCGGACGGCCTGCCCAAGGCGCTGCAAGGCGACAACGCGCCGGAGAACCCGTGGGTGTTCTCCACCGTGATCTCCGCCGCCCAGCAGAGCTGCGCTGGCTAGCCGCGGGTGACCTGATCCGCTATGGCCAGGTCGCGCCGCGTGAGCCGCCGGGTTCACGACGCCGCGCTGAGCGCCCTGGTCTCGATGACGGCGAAGGTGGCGGGGGGCATCGTGACCGTGTCCTGCGTGATCGCGACGCGCGGGCTGGACGCGGCGAGCACGCCGGTGCCGGGCTGCCCGAGCGGCAGCCGGACGGCCACCTCGCCGAGGTTGGCCGCGATCCGCAGCCGCCCGCGGCGGATCAGGAGCCAGCGTGCGTCCTCATCGAAGTCGGCGTGCACCCGGTCGAGCCGCGGATCGGTCAGCTCGGGCCGGGCCCGGCGCAGCGTGATCATCTCTTTGTACCAGGCGTGCAGGCCGAGGTGCGGCTCGCGATGGCGCTGCTTCCAGTCGAGCCTGGAGCGGAGGAAGGTCGCCTCGTCCTGGGGGTCGGGCACGTCGGCCGCGTCCCAGCCGTGGCCGGTGAACTCGGCCTTGCGCCCGTCCGCGACGGCCTCGGCGAGCCAGGGTTCGATGTGGTCGGTGAAGTACTGCCACGGCGTGTCCGCGCCCCACTCCTCGCCCATGAACAGCATCGGGGTGTAGGGCGAGGTCAGCACCAGGCCGGCGCCGACCTTGACCAGTTCGGGTGACAGCGAGGCGGCGATCCGGTCGCCGGCGGCCCGGTTGCCGATCTGGTCGTGGTCCTGCAGGTAGCCGAGGAAGCGGTGGGCGGGGACGCGGAACACGTCGACCTGCCGCCCGTGCCTGCGGCCGCGGAAGGCGGACCAGATGCCGTCGTGGAAGAACACCCGGGTGTAGGTCTTGGCCAGCGCCTCCAGCGACCCGAAGTCGCGGTAGTAGCCCTGCCGTTCGCCGGTGATCGCAGCGTGCACGGCGTGATGGAAGTCGTCGCTCCACTGCGCGGCCAGCCCGTAACCGCCCGCCTCCCGGGAGGTGACCAGACGGGGGTCGTTGGTGTCGGATTCGGCGATCAGGATCAGCTCACGGTTCAGCCGGGCGGCGAGGGCGTGCACCTCGGTCGCGAGTTCCTCGAGGAAGTGCAGGGCGCGGTGGTCTTCAAGCGCGTGCACCGCGTCCAGCCGCAGCCCGTCCAGGTGGTAGTCGCGCAGCCACATCAGCGCGTTGCCGATGAGGAACGCGCGCACCTCGTCGGATCCGGGCTGGTCCAGGTTCACCGCCGGACCCCACGGCGTCACGTGCGCCTCGGTGAAATACGGCCCGAAGTCACCCAGCCGGTTGCCGATGCCGACGTGGTTGTAGACCACGTCGAGCAGGACGGCCAGGCCGCGCGCGTGGCAGGCGTCGACGAACCGCTTCAGCCCGACCGGGCCGCCGTATGGCTCGTGCACCGCCCACAGGTTGATCCCGTCGTAGCCCCAGCCGTGCCGGCCGGGGAACGCCGCCACCGGCATCAGCTCCACCGTGTGTACGCCGAGGTCGCGCAGGTGGTCGAGCCGCCCGATAGCGGCGTCGAAGGTGCCCTCGGCGGTGAACGTGCCGATGTGCAGCTCGTAGATCACCGAGCCGTGTAGCGGGCCGCCGCGCCATCTCCGGTCGGTCCAGCGGAAGGCGGAGTGATCGTAGGTGCGGCTCAGGCCCTTGATGCCGAACGGCTGGCGCGAGGAGCGCGGGTCAGGCAGCAGCTCGCCGCCGTCCAGCCGGAACCCGTAGTCGATGCCGGCCGCCACGTCGGGGACGTCCGCGCTCCACCAGCCGCTCCACTGGCCGTTGGCGGCGTCCGGGTTCTCCCGGCTCATCGGGTAGCGCTGTCCCGCGACCTCGACCTCGGCGTGGCCCGCGGCCGGGGCCCAGACGCAGAACGTGGTCACAGCATGCTGCTGTCCGCACGCCGCTGGAGTTCCATCTCCCAGACCCGGTCCGGGATCAGCAACGCCACCGGAAGCCGCCTGGTCAGCTCGGCCAGCGGCGGCGTCAGGCCGGCGTGCCTGACCCCGGTGAGCACGTCGCGCCAGTGCAGTTCGGGCAGCGGCAGGGCGGTGTCGGCCCAGCCGCCGCGCCGCCGCAGCCCGGCCGGCAGCCGGGTGACGACGGTGACCGCGTGGCCGCCGCGCAGGAAGGCGACCACGTGCTCGGCGGCCGGCCCCTCGCTCGCCAGCGGGGCGTAGCTCCCGGCGAACCAGTCGGGATGATCGCGCCGCAGCCACAGCGCGCGCGAGGTCACCAGCAGCTTCTCCGCGTCCAGGCCGCCCCCGAGACCCCCGAGAGCCGCCTGCTCCGGGCCGGCGTCGAGCGCGGCCAGCAGCCGCCGACGGCGCTGGTAGTCCACCGGCCTGCGGTTGTCCGGGTCCACCAGGGACAGGCCGGTCAGCTCGCAGCCCTGGTAGACGTCGGCCACTCCGGGCATGGTGAGCTGCACCAGCTTCGCGCCGAGGGTGTTCACCCGCGCGTCCGGCGCGATCTTGGCCACGAAGCCGGCGATGGCGGCGGTCAGTTCCGGGTCGCTGAGCACGGCGTCGGCCAGGCCGAGGACCGCCGACTCGTAGCCCGTGCGGCGCACCGCCCAGGACGTCCGCGTCTTGGCCTCGTGCATCGCCTTGCCGAGATACTCGCCCAGGCGTTCTGGCCCGATCAGCCAGGCACCGACCAGGGTCTGCCACATCAGGTACTCAAGATCGGGCTCGGGGGCCCGCTCGGTGGCCTCGGCCGCGGCCCCGTCGGCGAGCCACCGGGCCAGGCCGTGCCACTCGGCCACCTGGTGTCCCCACTCCTGTGGCCATTCGGCCAGCACGGCCAGCCGGGCCCGGACGTCTTCCTGCCGCTTGGTGTCGTGCGTGGACAACGTAGTCAGGGTGGCCGGCCAGCGCCGGGCGAGACGCCCGGCGGCGGCGTGGAACTCGGCCGGGCTGACGCCGAAGATGTCCGGGTTGCCGCCCACCTCGTTCAGCGCGACCAGCTTCGACCAGCGGTAGAACGCGGTGTCCTCCACCCCCTTGGCCAGCACCGGGCCGGTGGTCTGGCCGAACCGCACGATCAGCTCGTCCCGTACGGCCCGCTGGTCCGCGTCGACGGTTACCTCGGCCAGGCCGAGCACCGCCGCCCGCACGGCGTCCAGGGCGGGGTGCAGGCGCTCGTCCAGGTGATCCCGGGCCGCCGCGGCGGCCGCGGTCACCGCTGCCGCGGACGCGGCGGACGGCGGCTCACCCGGGGTCACGTAGGCCCGGTACACGCCGAACTCGGCCAGCACGGCGACCAGCACGTCGTGCAGGTCGGCGGCGGTGAAGCCGTCCAGCGCGGGGTAGCCGGCCCGGGCGAACAGCCGGGTCAGCCGGGACAGTTCGGCGGCGAAGGTACCGTCGGCGATGTCGCGCTTGGCGTCCCGCTCCACCTGGGTGAAACTCTGCTTCCCTCCGGTGAAGCGGACGTACTCTTCGGTCATCGGGACGTCCCCGGCCGGGTCCGTGAACAGGCCGCCGACCAGGGCGAGGGCGTCATACCCGGTGGTGCCCGCGCAGGGCCAGCCGGGCAGTTCCTCGCCGTGTGCCAGGATCTTCTCCGCCACCACCCAGGCGCCGCCGGTCTCGGCGGCCAGCCGGGCCAGGTAGCCGTGCGGGTCGGCCAGCCCGTCGGGATGGTCCACCCGCAGCCCGTCGATCAGCCCCTCGCGCAGCAGGCGCAGCAGCACCTGGTGGGTGGCGGTGAACACGCCGGGATCCTCGACCCTGATCGCCATGAGCGTGTCGATGTCGAAGAACCGCCGGTAGTTGAGCTGGGTGGCGGCGTCGCGGGTGTCGGTGAGCCGGTAGTGCTGCTGGGTCAGCAGCACGCCGAGGGGCAGGTCGGCCACGCCGTCCCGGAGCGGGAGCACGTGGTCGAAGTAGCGCAGCACCGGCCCGCGGTGCCCGGCGTTCTCCGGGGTCCTCGGGGCCGTGTCGATGATCAGGTCGCCCAGGCACTCCTCCAGCGGCCCGGTCAGGATGGGCAGCAGCAGCTTGCCTTCCTGCGCGTCCCAGTCGACGTCGAACCAGTGTGCGTACTCCGACCGGCGGCCCTGGTAGAGCACCGACCACAGCTGCTGGTTGAGCGTTTCCGGGACCGGCCGGGCCATGTGGTTAGGCACCACGTCGACGATCACGCCGAGGCCGTGCCGGCGGAACTCGGCCGCCATCTCGCGGAACGCGGGCTCCCCGCCGAGGTCCGCCGAGACCCGCGAGTGATCCACTACGTCGTACCCGTGCGGCGAGCCGGGGTTGGCCTGCAGGATCGGCGACAGGTAGACGTGCGTCACGCCCAGCGCGGCCAGGTAGCCGGCCTGCGCGGCAGCCTGCGCGAAGCCGAAGCTTTCCCTGAGCTGCAGCCGGTAGGTGGATACCGGGGCGCTCTGTTCATTCCCGGGGCCAGCTGCCGGGTGGCCAGCTGCGGGCCCGGTTGATGGCTCAGCCACGGCGCAGCAACTGCAGAGAGTGGTTGATCACGGTCATCACGTCTCCCGGCTTGACGGGACTCTCGTCGGCAAAATCCGTCGCGGAGAAGGCCGTGTCCAGCACCTTGGACCAGCGCGGCCCATAGCGGCGGGGCGGGATGACGAACCGGAGGTCATCGTCGCTGGCGTTGAACAGCAGCAGGAAGGACTCGTCCTGGACGCGCTCGCCCCGCCGGTCCGGCTCGCTGATCGCCCGGCCGTTCAGGAACACGGTCAGCGACTTGGCGAACCCGGCGTCCCAGTCCTCGTCGGTCATCTCCTCGCCGGACAGGGCGAACCAGCCGATGTCGCCGAGCCGGTTCCGCCCGCCGCGGACCGCCTGGCCGCGGAAGAACCGGCGGCGGCGGAAGACCGCGTGGTCGGCGCGGAGCTTGATGAGCGTCCGCAGGTAGTCGAACAGCGCCTGGTCCGCCTCGTCCCGGACCGCCCAGTCCAGCCAGGAGATCTCGTTGTCCTGGCAGTAGGCGTTGTTGTTGCCCCGCTGGGTGCGGCCCATCTCGTCGCCGGCCAGCAGCATCGGGACGCCCTGCGACAGCAGCAGCGTGGCCAGGAAGTTGCGCTTCTGCCTGGCCCGCAGCGCGAGCACCGCCTTGTCGTCGGTGGGGCCTTCGGCGCCGCAGTTCCAGGACCGGTTGTCGTCGCTGCCATCCCGGCCGTCCTCGCCATTGGCCTCGTTGTGCTTGTGGTTGTAGGAGACCAGGTCGTGCAGGGTGAACCCGTCGTGGCAGGTGACGAAGTTGACCGAGGCGACCGGGCGCCTGCTGTCCTGCTGGTACAGGTCGCTGGACCCGGTGAGCCGGGAGGCGAACTCCGGCACGGTGGCGGGCTGGCCGCGCCAGAAGTCGCGGATCGTGTCCCTGTACTTACCGTTCCATTCGGTCCACAGCGGCGGGAAGTTGCCGACCTGGTAGCCGCCGTCGCCCACGTCCCATGGCTCGGCGATCAGCTTGACCTGGGAGACCACCGGGTCCTGCTGGACCAGGTCGAAGAACGCGGACAGCCGGTCCACCTCGTAGAACTGGCGGGCCAGGGTGGCGGCCAGGTCGAACCGGAAGCCGTCCACGTGCATGTCGAGCACCCAGTACCGCAGCGAGTCCATGATCATCTGTAGCACATGCGGGTGCCGCATGAGCAGGCTGTTCCCGGTACCCGTGGTGTCCATGTAGTAGCGCCGGTCGTTATCCGCCAGCCGGTAGTAGGCGGCGTTGTCGATGCCCCGGAAGGACAGCGTGGGCCCCAGGTGGTTGCCCTCGGCGGTGTGGTTGTAGACGACGTCGAGGATCACCTCGATGCCCGCCGCGTGCAGGGCGCGGACCATGGTCTTGAACTCCTGCACCTGCTGGCCCCGGCTGCCGCCCGCCGCGTAGGCGTTGTGCGGGGCGAAGAAGCCGATGGTGTTGTAGCCCCAGTAGTTGCCGAGCCCCCGTTCGCTCAGGTGGCTGTCGATGACGAACTGGTGCACGGGCATGAGCTCGACCGCCGTGACGCCTAGCTCGTGCAGGTGCGAGATGACCGCTGGATGCGCCAGGCCCAGGTAGGTGCCGCGCTGCTCCTCCGGGATGACCGGGTGCTCCTTGGTCAGGCCGCGGACGTGCGTCTCGTAGACGACGGTCTCGTGATAGGGGGTACGAGGCGGCCGGTCCAGGTTCCAGTCGAAGAAAGGGTTCACCACGACCGAACGCGGGACGTACGGCGCGGAGTCGGCGTTGTTGCGCCGGTCGGGATGCCCGAACTGGTAGGAAAACACCGGCTGGCCCCAGTCGACGCCGCCCTCGATCGCCTTGGCGTACGGGTCGAGCAGCAGCTTGGCCGGGTTGCAGCGGTGTCCGTCGCCCGGGTGGTAGGGACCGTGCACCCGGTACCCGTACCGCTGGCCCGGGCTGACCCCCGGCAGGTAGCCGTGCCAGACGAACCCGTCCACCTCGTGCAGGTCGACCCGGGTCTCCTTGCCGTCGTCGTCGAACAGGCAGAGCTCAACCCGCTCGGCTACCTCGGAGAATAGCCCGAAGTTGGTCCCGGCTCCGTCATACGTGGCGCCCAGCGGGTAACTCTCGCCCGGCCACACGGCAGTCGCCGCCAAATGTTCCCCATCCCTCGCACTGAACGTGCGTTCCGACCCTCACACACTTTCCCACCCCATCGATGATCACACGGAACGGTGCCGCTTGATGACCTGATGTCTCCTGCGACCTGAGACCATTGGCGGCCGGGGCGAGATGGCACAGGCGCGGCACCGGGGCACGCTAACCCCGCCGTCCTGCGTTACCGCCCAGGACACCGGCGGTCGGCGTGCCGCCACGCAGAGGCATGCCGAGTTTATCTTTTCCGCCACCGCCACCGCCACCCGCCGGCGCATCGCGTACAGCAGGACATCACGACAAGGTTTCTGACATGTATCAAATTGCAGGCAATCTGCATTTAATTGTCCACGGGCGTCCTCGGTCGTCAGTAACCCCCTAGTTCGGCCATCGGGCTTATCTATTTGTTTCTTCGGCGTGTTAGATGCATCCGCGTGCCGCCGAGGGCATAATTCGGAATGTGTCCGGCGGGAGGACGCTCTTATAGATCAGCGGCGTGAATAGGCTCATCTCGTGATCTCGTCTGGAGGGATGTGATGACTAGACGGCAACTGGTTATGAAGTCAGTAATTCCGGCCTGAGGAATTTCCCGGGGAATGCCGATCGCATCAATGCCATACCGGCCGAGCCCGATAGGCGCGGACCAGAAAGGAAACTGTAATGCTGGCCGTCTGACCCGGGATGTTCCGATGAGGTGACGCCGATCGCCCCGGTTCGGCGCGATGGGCCGGACGCCGCCTTCGTACCGCCCCCGGGTGAAGGAGCCCGCACGTCACGAGCTCCCGCCCGAGGATGCTGCCGACCGCGGGGCATCAGCCCTCAGGACGGCCGATGTCACGATTGAGCCTCGGGAAAGTCGCGAAGCGTCAACGATCTGTATTTAATTGTCCACGGACGTCCTGGGTCGTCAGTAAGCCCCCTAGTTCGGCCATCGGGCTTGTCTATTTGATCTTGGGCGTGTTAGATCCATCCTGCGTGCCGCTGGCGGCATGAACGGTGTGATGTCCGCGGCCCGTCAGGATGTCTCTTCGGAGCGAGCGACGCGAGCGGGCTCATTCCTTGCCTCGCGACCTAAATCCGGAGAGATTCATGACTTCACAGGATCAATACATAAATACTAAAATACCCGACTTGACAGATATTCCGCTGGATTGCCTAGGGGAACTGGGCACATCGTCCCTCGCGTACGCCATCGCCCTTTACCGAGAGCGGCTCAAGGAAAATGGCATACCGCTGAGCTCGTTTAATGCGAGGATCTAGATAATGTCGGAACCGGACCGATGAGCAAGGTTGCCTCGATCAGCGCCCACCGGCTACCGGAAACGGCATTTACCGCCCTCGCCTCGGACGGGGGGGACCCAGCCGTAGTCCGTCTGCTACGAGAGGCTCAGCGCAGCAAGCACACCATGCTGCTGCACGCTATCGCCGAAGCCGCCGAGGCCGCCGATCCCTCGGCCGGGACGATCGCCTTCCGGGCCGGCTATGAACTGCTCACCCGGATCCAGGCGACGGATCCCGGCGCCAGCGCATGGCTGCTGGGCCTGCCACACCTGGGCGGGTGGGCTCATGATTGCCTGATCCGCCTCGACCAGGGCACGGTTCCGGACTTCGCCTACCTGGCCTGCGCGGCGGCCGCCGCCGCGGTCCGCGCGGGTCTGGAGTTCGAACTCGACCTCCCGGTCCGCGACGGCCGCGCCCTGCTGCCCGGCCTGGGCAGCCTGCACGCCGCAGGCCAGCCCGCGTGGGTCCGGCTGCGCAGTGACGGCGAGCACCTGACGGCCGACGCCCGGCTGGACGCATCCCGGAGCGACCTGCGGCCGGACCCCGGGTCCGGCCGGTCCGTCCCGCACTGGCGCGGCACGCCCGCGGTCCGCGCGCTGGCGGACGGGCTCGCCTGGGACGTGCTGCTGGTGACGGACGACCCGTACCTGGATCGCTACACGCTGCCGATGTCCACCGGGCTGTCCGCCGGCGAGCTCCGGCTGTGGCGGCAGCGGGTTCAATCCGCCTGGGAGGTGCTGGTCCGCCATCATCGCTGGGCCGCCGGGCCGATAGCGGACGGGGTCTCGGTCATCGTCCCGCTGACCCCGCAATCGGATACCGACCTGATCAGCGCGACCAGCCCGGCCGCGTTCGGCGCCATCGCAACGTCCTGGCCGCCCGACCCGGTGACGATGGCGGAAACCCTCGTCCATGAGTTCCAGCACGTCAAGCTGTGCGGCCTGATGGACATGGTGCCGCTGACCGGGTCCGGCGGGGAGAAGGTCTACGCCCCGTGGAGGCAGGATCCGCGCCCGGCCAGCGGCCTCCTGCAGGGGGTCTACGCCCACGTGGGCATCGTCCGTTTCTGGCAGGCGCAACGGCATGCCGAAACCGACCAGGATGACATCCTTCGTGCTCAGGTGCAGTTCGCCCGCTGGCGGCCTGCGGTCGGCACCGCCATCGATACCCTGCTGCAGACCGGCTGCCTGACGCCCGCCGGCGCACGGTTCGCCGCCATGCTGCGCGCCCAGGTCCAGGCCCTGGCGGCCGAGCCGGTACCCGGGCAAGCCCAGGAGATAGCCGGGGAAGCTGCCCTGGACCACTGGCTGACCTGGCAGATCCGGCACGTGGCGGCCGACGGGGCCGGCGTGGCGAACCTGGCGGACGCCTTTCGTCGAGGTGAACCGCTCCCGGAACGAGCCTGCCCCAGGGTCTGGATACAGGAAGATATCCGCAAGGTCGGCTCGAGCGTGCGGAGCCGGCTCCTGAACATGAGCTACCTGGCGCCCGGGCGGTACCGGGAGCTGTGCGCCGACGGAATCCTCCCGCTCGGTGAGCCTGACCGCCTGCTGCTCAGCCGGGCGGCCGGGGCCGCGGTACAGGGGTACCGCGGCCTGATCACCGGCTCGGCCGATCCGCAGCCGGATGCGTGGGTCGGCCTGGCCCTGGCGCTGCACCAGCTCCCGCCGTCGTCGCTCAGGAACGCCTTCGCCGCCCATCTGCCCGTCATGTTCGAGGTCCATTCCCGTCTCGGCGCCAGGCGCGATCCGCTTGACCTGGCGAGATGGTTCGGGTGACGGGGCATCCCGCCCGGTGGCCACTGCTGGATCTTGACGTGGCGAATGCGCGGAAGACCGGCCACGAACCGGTGCCGTTCCAGCAGTTCATCCTGAAGATTCATAGTCGCTGCAACTTGTCCTGCTCGTACTGTTACGTGTACGAAATGGCGGATCAGGCCTGGCGTGAGCTCCCCCGGCTGATGAGCCCGGCGGTCACCGGCATGGTCGCCAAGCGCATCGATGAGCATGCGAAGGAGCACGACCTGCCGAGCGTCGATGTCATCTTGCACGGCGGCGAGCCGCTCCTGACCGGAACGGCATGGCTGACCGAGCTGACCGGGCTGCTGCGAGCCCAGGTATCGGCCCGGGTGAACATCACAGTCCAGACCAATGGCACGCTCCTGCGCCGGCCCATGCTGGAAACGCTCAAGGATCTCGGTATCCGGGTGGGTGTCAGCCTGGACGGCGACGCCGAAGCCACCGGACGCCACCGCCGGTACGCCAGCGGCCGCAACAGCCATGACGACGTAGCCGACGGCCTGCATCTTCTCGCCTCGCCTGAGTTCGGCGAAATCTACGGCGGGATCCTGTGCGCGATTGATGTGCGCAACGACCCGATTACCACCTACGAGTCACTGCTGACGTTCGGTCCCCCGGTGCTGGATCTCCTGCTGCCGCACGCGAACTGGAGTTCCGCGCCGCCCGGTTCCGGCTACGCGGACTGGCTGATCAAGGTCTTCGAACGCTGGTACGCCGCGCCCGTGCAGGAGACCTCGATCCGGCTGTTCACCGAGCTGATCCAGCTCATCCTCGGCGGGTCCGCCGCGGTCGAAGGCCTGGGCCTGCGGCCGGCCACGCTCATAGTGGTCGATACGGACGGCACCATCAAGCAACTCGACTCGCTGAGCTCGACCTATCCCAGCGCCGCCGACACCGGGCTGCACGTCCTCACCGACTCCTTCGACGCCGCGCTCGACCATCCCACCACGGTGGCCAGGCAGATCGGCGCCGATGCCCTGTCAGCCCAGTGCCGGGCCTGTCCGGTCATGCAGATCTGCGGCGGCGGTCTCTATCCGCATCGCTACCGGCACGGTGAGGGATTCCGCAACCCGTCGGTCTACTGCCCGGACCTGATGCGGCTCATCACCCACATAAGGGACCGGGTGATCAGCGATCTGACCCGCATCAGTACGGTTCGATCTCCGCCGTGAGCCTGGTTCCCTGTGCGGCCGCCCGCGCCTCGGGATGTTCCTTGGTCAGCGTCTCCTCATACCGGCGCAGCGCGTCCTCGCGGAGGCGGTCCGCTCGCGCCTGACTCCCCGAGGCCGCCACGTCGATGGCGAGGTTGGCCGCGGCCATCAGCGTGTCCGGATGGTCCGGCCCGAGCGTGCTGCGGCAGTTCGCCAGGGTGTCCTGGCCGATCCTGATCGCCGCGGCCAGCTCACCGCACGCGGCCAGGTCGGCCGCGTAGTTGATGCCGGCCGCCAGGGTGAACGGGTGCAGGTCGCCGTAGGTGCCGATGAGCGCGTCCCTGGCCTGCAGGTCGTACCGCCGCGCCTCCTCCGGGCGTCCGGCCGCGCGCAGCACGGAGGCGAGGTTGACCAGGGCGGCGTACATGATCTCGACCGGAGAACCAGCGGCCCGGGAGCGATCGCAGATCTCCAGGCCCAGCTCCTCGGCGATGGCGAGCTCGCCCACGGCCCGCCGGTCGTTGATGAGGTTGGCGGCGGCCCGCAGGGTGTGGGCGTGAGCCAGGCCCAGGTAGTCGCGGCAACGCTGGACCACGTCCTCGCTTTCCCGCAGCGCGTCCCAGTGATGGCCGGCCTTACGCAGCGCCGCGGCGAAGCCCGTCCGGGCGTTGAGCCAGTCGGGACTCTCGCGAACGCCCGAGGCCGCGAACGCCCCGACGACCTTGCGCGCGATGTCGAGTGATTCCTGGTAACGGCCCAGCCCGCGCAGGTCGCTGGCCACCATGTCGTGGGAGTACAGGGTCCGCGGGTCGTTGGTCCCCAGGATGCGGTGGCGATCCTCGAAGGTGCGCAGGTCGATGTCCAGGGCTTCGCGGAAGCGGCCGAGCCGCCGGTAGTCGGAGCCGATGTTGTTTCTCACGTTCAGCGTACGTTCGTGATCCGGGCCGAAGGCATCCTCGAATTTCGGCAGCAGGCTGCGATCGAGCTCGAGGGCCTCATTGAACTGGCCACGGGTGCGCAGGTCGGCGCCGTAGGCGTTGGCGCACAGCAGGGTTACCTCGTGCAGGTCGCCGTACCGCGCCTCCAGCACGGGGCGCGTCTCCAGGATGAGCCTGCGGGCGTCGGCGGCATGGCCGTCCAGCTGCATCGCGATCGCCACCTCGACCGCCAAGGTCAGGACCTGCAGGTCGTCCGGGCCGAGCCGGTCCCGCCACACCCGCAGCGTGTCCTGGCCGAATCGCATCGCCTCGACGTGCGCGCCGCGCAGGTGCAGCCGCCGCACCTGGTCGATGATGAGACGGCGCAGAGCCGGGTTGACCGTGTTGAGGAAGTTGCGATCAGACTCGAGATGCTGCAGCGACAGGTCGTAGACCGCGTCGTTGCTGCCGCGGTCCGGGTTGCCGGGGTTGGACTCGGCCAGCAGGATGTCGACCGCGGACCGGTACGCCAGGAACGCCTCCGGCCGGTTCTGCCGGAGCTGACCCCTGGTGACGGCCTGGACCACCCGGTGCACCTGAATCTGGTCACGGGCTCCGTCCACCTTGACCAGCGACAACCGGTGCATCTGGCTGGACGCGGCCCGGAACCGGGGCGAGGAGGACAGGAACTCGCGCAGCCCGGGCGGATCGCTGACGGCCTGGGCATTGCTCAGGAAAAGGTCCCCGGCGATCGGCTCCGGGGAGAAGAACGCGCACAGGTTGAACAGATGCTGCGCGTCCGGGGTCAGCAGCGCGGTCGACATCGTCCAGGTGGCCGAGACAGAGGCGGGAAAATCCGGTACCTGTTCGCTGAGCAGCCGGTGGGCGTTCTCCGCGAACCGGGTCAGGTAGTCGTCCACGCTCTGGCCGGTCTCGGTCAGGTAGGCGGCGGCGTGCTCGACCGCGATAGGCAGATGACCGAGCGCGGTGGCCAGCCGTCCCGCCTCGCTGCTTCGCCGCTCGTCTTCTTCCGCGCGGAGCCTTCTGTGCGCACCGAGAGCGGGCACCCTGCGGCGCAGGAAGCTGATGGCCTCATCCTCGGTGAACGGCGAGACTTCGACCTTGTCCGCTTCGATGTAACCGGGCCAGTTCTGCAGCCGCGAGGTGATGATGATGTGGCCACCTGGCGGGCAGTCAGGCAAGTACCTCTGCAAGTCGAGCGGCTGCGCCGCGTTGTCGTAGACCAGCAGCCAGCTCGGCCGGACGCCGGCCGCCAGGGCGTCCAGGACCGCCGCGATCGCCCGGTCGCGGCCGCTCTCCGTCGCCGCCGGCCGCACTTCCAGCCGCTGCCCCAACTGGACCAGCGCGTCCCGGACGCGATCGGGCTGCTCGGCTCGGATCCACCAGATGATCTCGTACTTATCCCTGTGCAGATGAATATATTCGGTCGCTATTTCGGTTTTGCCGATTCCGCCCATGCCGGAAATAAGCTGTGCCGCCGGATGCGGCCGGTCGCCCAGGGTTAGGTTGGCACGCAGTGCCTCCAGTTCGGCCACCCGGCCGGTGAAGTGCAGATTACGCTGCGGAATCTCGTTGGACCATATCCGGTGTGGCGACCCGGGCAAGGCCGGCTCCGCCGGTGCGGGCGGCGGCGAGGTGACGGCTGGCGTGCCCTTCTCCGGCGGGGCCGCTATCGGCACGCCATTACCCAGCGAGCCGGTCACCCCCGGGTTATCCTCTGCCGTTCCGGCTGCGACCTCCGCCAGCCGGGCGGCCTGCCACAGTTTCCGGAACTCCGCCGTATCGCCGTGCAGTTCCTCGACGACGAGCTCGAGGAAGCCCCACTTCGGCACCCGCGGGCCGCGGAACATGTTGTGGATGGTCGACGAGCTGATGACACCGCGCCCGATCCCGGTACCGATCTCCCGTATCGAAGGCTGGCCAGCCGCCAGGTGGATTGCGTGCAGCCGGTCGAAGAGATCGGTAATAGGCCCGGGTGGAGTCGGTTCACGCTTTATTGCCCCCACCGGTTGAATCCTCCCAAAGTCCAGCGATGTCCAAGCTTGTCAAAACTTGTACACATTAGCAATGGGCGATTTCCCGCGCACATCGCATTCGCCCCGTGCAAAAAACCGTCCACGGCGGTCCAGGTATGGTGCAGCGATGCCCACTTCCGTACCACCGGACTCAGCCGGGTTCACCCTGAAAAGGAGCCACTACATAGCCTGCAGGGAGGACCGATGAGCCTTCTGCTTACCGCGGTGCCAAGCCTGGATATGCGGCTGCCCGTCGGTCCGGTGCACCGCCTTATCGTCGCGGTCGACATCGAGGGATCCACCGAGCGTAACAATCCGGCCAAGGGCGAACTCCGGCGCATCCTATACGAGCTGCTCGACCGGGCGCTGGACAGGGCCGGGATAGATTCCAGGCACCTGGAGCCGTACACCGATCGCGGCGACAGCGTGCTGATCCTGATCCGGCCGCACGACGACGTGCCGAAGACCCTGGTCCTCGGCCAGCTGATACCGGTGCTCACCGCGCTGCTGGCCGGGCACAACGCCTCGGTCCCCCGGCCGGAGCTGCGGATGCGGCTGCGGGCCGTGGTTCACGCCGGCGAGGTCCACGAGGACGGCAACGGCTTCTACGGCGACGACCTCGACACCGCTTTCCGGCTCCTCGAGGCGCCCAGGCTGAAAAAGGCGCTGAAGGAGGCCGCCGCGTCGCCGCTCATCCTGGTGGTCTCCGAAGAGATCTTCCATGGGATAGTCCAGCAGGGCTACCTCGACGACGGGCCATACCAGCCGCTGGTCCGGGTCCGGGTCGGCCGCCGGCAGCGTCGGGGCTGGGTGCACGTCCCGGCTCCGCCACGCCCTGACCGCCCCGAGGGGAGCCGCAGGCCCAAGGGCCAGCTGTCGCCCGCGCCGCGGGCCATCGGCCCGGTGAACGGCCGCGGTCAGGATCAGCCGGAGAACCACGGCGCGGAGCCCGGCGCCAACGGGCACCGGGGACTCGTCGTCAACGGGCGCGCAGGGCCTCCACCAGAGCCGGGATGACCTGGTGCAGGTCGCCGATGATGGCGTAGTCGGCGTGGGCCAGGATGGGGGCGCCGGGGTCGGTATTGATCGCGATGATGTGCTTGGCGCCGGCGCAGCCGGCGATGTGCTGGATGGCGCCGCTGATGCCGCAGGCCAGGTAGAGCTCGGGGGTGATCTTGGTGCCGGTCTGGCCGACCTGCTGCTTGTGCGGGCGCCAGCCCTCGGAGGTGACCACGCGGGACACCCCGACCACGCCGCCCAGCAGTTCGGCCAGTTCCTCGAGCGGGGCGAAGCCGTCGGCTCCGCCCACGCCGCGGCCGCCGCCGACCACGACCCGCGCCGTGGCCAGGGACGCGCCGCCCGCGCCGGCCGGCGACTCCACCGCCCGCACCACCAGGTCAGCCTCGGCCACCTCAGCCTTGTGCACGTGCACCTGGATGGCCGCCGGCACGGGGGGGCCGGGGGGTGTCCCCCCGGAAGGCAGAGCCGCGGAAACGCCGACTACCGCGTCGGTGGCCACGTTTGCGGGCACCGGAGACACCGCGTCGGTGGCGACGGTGAACAGCGCGATGGGGGCTTCCATGATCGCGTCCTCGAGCAGCAGCCCGGCCCAGCGGTGCCGGACCAGCCGGTGCGTCTTCCCGCCGTCGGGGGTCACGACCGTGCAGTTCGCGGCCATCGGCAGGCCGGTGATCGCGCCGAGGTGCGCCAGCACCTCGTTGCCCCGGTCAGTGCCCGCCGCCAGCACGGCGGTCGCGCCGGTCTCCGCGGCGAGCCTGGCCAGCACCCGCGCCCAGGCCTGCGGCGCATACCCCTCGAGCGTGCCCGGCTCGATCACATACACGTCGGTGACGCCGTAACCGGCCAGCGCAGCGGCGGGCAGGTTGGCCGAATCCGCGAACACTACGGCGGCGAGGCACGGGTCACAGAGGCTCCGGCCCAGGGTCAGCGCCCGCAGCGAGGCGTCGGCGGGTTCGGTGCCATCGAGTTCTACCAAGGTCAGGACGGTCAAGACAGGATTCCCAGTTCGTCTAGGACACGGACAAGCTCCGGCACCGCGTGCGCGCCGTTACCGAGCACGGTGGCCTGGTGCTTGCTCGACGCGGGCACCCGGAGCGCCTCCTTGTGCAGCCCTTCGGCCGCCCAGGCCGGCGAGGAGCGCTCGACCGCGGCGCGCTTGGCCCGCAGCCGCCCGGGCAGCGACGGGTAGCGCGGCAGGTTGATGCCCTCCTTGACGGTGATCACCGCGGGCAGCGGCAGCTCGTACGCCTCCTCCACGCCGCGGTACTCCCGGCGGGCCACGACGCCGCCGGCGGACACCGTCAGGTTCTTGATCCCGGTGGCCACCGGCCAGCCGAGCTCGTGCGCGACCCGGACGCCGACCTGGTAGTCGCCGGTGTCAGCCGCCTCGTTGCCGAGGAGCACCAGGTCGTACCCGTGCGCCAGGACCTCCCCGGCGATGGCGGCCGCGGTCGTGATCGGGCCGAACTCGCGGCCGTCGGTCTCCAGCAGCACCGCCCGCCCGGCGCCGAGCGCGAGGGCGCCGCGCAGCTGCTCGACCGCCGCCTCGGGTCCCAGGGTCAGCACCGACACCGTGCCGCCCACCCGCTCGGTGATCTGCACCGCCTCCTCGACCGCGCACTCCTCGTGCGGGCTGATGGAGAACCCGGACAGCCGGGTGTCGACCTCCTGCCCGTCCGGGGTGACCGCGATCTTGCCGCCCACGGTGGGGACGCGCTTGATGCAGACCAGGATCTCCATGACGGCTCAGCTCCTGATCCGCGAGTTCGACGGGTCGAACAGCGGGGTGGCGCCGGCCACCGCCACGGTGACCGGGTACGGCTCGCCCATGTACTCCACCAGCAGTGACCCGCCCTCGACCGCGAGGTCCGCGGGCAGGTACGCCATCAGCAGGTGCTGGCCCACCGACGGGCCCGAACCCGCGCTGGTCACGTACGACGGCCGCCCCTTGGCGTCGACCAGGCGCTCGCCCGTCAGGGACAGGATGGGCTCACCACCCAGCATGTAGCGCAAGGACCCGTCGGCCGAGGTGTGCGAGTCCACGGTGAGCGTGCACAGCACCGCGCACGGCGGCTCGGCCCGCTGCCGCAGGTACGCGTCCTTGCCGGTGAACGCCTGCTCCTTCACCTTCGGCCTGGTCATGCCGGCTTCGGTCAGGGTGTAGTCGGGGGTGAGCTCGGCGCCGAACGCGCGGTACCCCTTCTCCAGCCGCCCGGTCGTGCCGTACACGCCGATGCCGGCCGGGACGAGCCCGTGCGGCTGGCCCGCCTCCCACAGCGTGTCCCACAGCCGGGCGCCCTGCTCGATCGGCACGTGCAGTTCCCAGCCGAGCTCGCCGACGTAGGAGATCCGCGACGCGAGCACGACGATGCCGCCGGCCTCGATCTCGCGGCAGGTGCCGAACGCGAACCCCGCGTGCGACACGTCGCCGGCCGTCACCGACGCCAGCACGTCCCTGGCCCGCGGCCCCCACAGCCCGATCGTCGTCCAGGCCGAGGTGAGGTCGGAGAAAAACGCCCCGGAAGGCAGGTGGTCGCTGATCCACTTGGCGTCGGACATCCCGGTCGCGCCGCCGGTCACCACGCGGAACCGGTCGTGAGCCAGCCGCATGATGGTCAGGTCGGCCCGGAACCCGCCGTTCTCGTCGAGCCACGAGGTGTAGACCACACGGCCGACGGCCACGTTCATCTGCGCGACCGACAGCGTCTGCACCGCCTCGAGCGCGGCGGGTCCGGATATCTCAAGCACGGCGAAGGCGGACAGGTCAACTAGGGCGCAGGCGTCTCGCATGGCCAGGTGCTCGGCGTTGATGACCGGCGACCACCAGCGCGACTCCCACTCCGCCGGGCGCTCCATCAGCCGCCCCGCGTACCGGTCAAGCAGCGTGGAGTTCGAGGCGTACCAGAACGGCCGCTCCCAGCCCGCGGTCTCGTAGAACACCGCACCGAGCGCGCGTTCCCGCTCGTACACCGGGCTGACCCGGACAGGCCGGCCGGACTCCCACTGCTCGGCCGGGTGCACGATGCCGTACATCTTGTTGAAGCCCTCCCGGGCCCGGCCGCGGACATGCTCGGCGGTCTGCTGATGCGGGTAGAACCGGGCCGCGTCGGCCTCGTGCACGTCCACCGTGGGCACCCGGCCGGACATGAGCTCGGCCACCGCGCGGCCGCAGCCCGGGCCTTCCTTGATCCAGCTCGCCGCCGCCGCCCACAGCCCCCTGGCCTCGGGCATCTCGCCGAGCAGCGGGTGCCCGTCGGGGGTCATCGAGATCAGGCCGTTGATCGCGTACCTGATGCCGGCCCGCTCGTCGCCGAGCAGTTCGGGCATCAGCTCGAGCGCCTGCTCCAGCTGCGGGTCGAAGTCCTCCTGGGTGAACGGCATCTCGGTGGGCGAGAGCACCGACTCCTCGATGGACGGGATCTCGTCCGGCGGGACGATAATCGGGCGGTGCGCGTACGAGCCGACCTCCATGTCGCCGCCGTGCTGGCGCTCGTACATGTTGGTGTCGACGTCGCGGACGATCGGGTAGGAGATCTCGCCGGGCGTGTCGGCGAACAGCGCGATCGGGCCGACGCTGATCATCTGGTGCACGGCCGGGGTGAGCGCCAGCCGGACGCCGGCCATCCGGGCGATCCGGGGCGACCAGACGCCGCAGCAGATCACCACGTTCCTGGTCTCGATCTCGCCCGCGCTGGTGGTCACGGCGCGGACCCCAGAACCGCCCTCCACGGAGATGCCATACACCTCGGTGCCCGCCAGCACGGTGAGCGCGCCCGCCCGCTGCGCCGCCTCTCGCATCAGCGTGCCGGCCCGCAGCGAGTCGACCACCCCCACGGTGGGGAAGTGCGCGCCGCCCAGGATGACCGACTCGTCCAGGTAGGGCACCAGCTTGTTCACCTCGCCGGGCGTGATCACCTCGGCCGGGATCCCCCATGCCTTAGCCTGGCTGCACCGCCGCCGCAGTTCGATCATCCGCTCGGGGGTGCGCGCCACCTCGATCCCGCCGCTCTGGGTGAACACGCCGAGGTCCTTGTACTGCGCGGTGCTGTCCTCGGTCAGCTCGAACATCATCTTCGAGTACTCGATCGGGAAGATGAAGTTGGACGCGTGGCCGGTCGAGCCGCCCGGGTTCGGCATCGGCCCCTTGTCCACCAGGACCAGGTCACGCCAGCCGAGCAGCGCTAGGTGGTGAACGAGGCTGTTGCCGACGATGCCGGCGCCGATGATGACGGCGCTGGCCCGCGCCGGAGTATCAGTCATGGTGGTCAACCCGCCAGTAGTGGTTTGTCGATTCCGGTGCGCTCCAGGGCCGCCCGGCGCCATTGCTCGGACGGCTGGAGCTGGTTGAACGTGAACAGGTGCAGCCCGGCCACGGCCGCGCCCGGCGCGGTGATCGCCGCGGCCGCGCGGTCGAGGAACCGGTCCGGGCTGTATCCGCCGGGCAGCCAGAACCGCAGGACCCAGCCGGGGTGCCTGGTGACGAAGCGGGCCGACTCCGAGGCGCCGGCCACCGCGGCCATCCGCAGCAGGCGGCTGCGCTCGGCCGGCCCGGCCAGCCCCACGTACAGCGGCAGGGTCACGCCGCGCATCCTGATCCGCTGGATCCAGCGGCCCAGCCTGGCCGCGTCGAAGCACACGTTGCTCACGATGTAACTTGCGTACCTGCGCTTATCCCACATCGCCTGGATGGTGATGTCGTCAGGGATCTTGGGGTGGCGCTCCGGGTAGCCGGTGATGCCGATCCGGCTGAACGGGCTGCCCATCTCGGCCAGCCGCTCGAGCAGTGGCAGCGCGCTGTCGAACGGCCCGGCCGGGTGCGGGGCGTCTCCGCCGGGCACGAACACGTCGTCCACGCCGCAGGCCTTCAGCCGGGCCACGATGCCATCCAGGTGCGCGTCACCGGCGACCGAACGGGCGGCCAGGTGCGGCACCACCCGGTAGCCCCGGGCGGCCAGCTTCTCGGCCAGCTCGATGGTCGGGTCCAGGCCCTTGACCGGCGACGCGGTGACCGTGACGGTCATCCCGGCGGGCACCCAGTCCACGACCGCCTGTTCGGTGCCCCTGGCCGGGAACACCTCGTACCGCGGGCTACGCAACAGCTCATCCAGGCTGCTCACGGTCCCTCCTCCTGCACCAGCGAAGCGAGGGCCCGCTCCAGCCGGGACACGCCGACCTCGACCCGGGTCAGCGGGAGGCCGAACATCCCCGCCACCCGGTCCGCCTCGGCCGCCAGGGCCGTGGTGGGCTCCTGCGCCAGCCAGACCAGCCGCCGGTAATGCCCGAAATAGTCGGCCCACAGCTCCGGGTACCGGTCCAGGCCGAGCTCGGCCAGCACGGAGCGGTCGAAGCTGCGCAGCAGGAAGTCGGTGAGCACGTAGGTGCCGGGCTCCGCCTCGAACATCGCCGCCACCCGCGAGGCGCCGGCGAACACGTCGTAGCAGTGCAGCCCGGGCAGCCGGCGCACCCGGTACCGGGCGCACAGCTCGTCCAGGGCGCCGTAGGTGCCGCAGTCGGCGTAGGCCAGCGCGACGACATGGCCGGAAGCAAGGGCGGATACCACGGCCCGTTCGGCTTCAAAAATGATCTGCTGCGGCCGGTTGTGCAGCACGGCGGGCAGCGGCCGTACGGCGGCCGGCCAGCCGCGGCGGGCCACGATCTCCCGGACATGCCCGGCCAGCGCCCCGCAGGCGACGATCTCAACCCGCAGGCTCTGCTGGCCAGGGGGGACACTCTGCCCCCTGGGGACACCCCAGACCCCGGTGGCCCTAACCCCCCGGGAAAGGCAGTTGCTCGACGAAGCGGTCGTTGAAGTCGGCGCGGTCGGAGAGCTCGACATACCTCACCTCCTCGAGCAGCGCCAGGCCGCCGGCCCGCTCGCGCAGGCTGAGCAGCGCCATCTTCGCCCCCTCGCCGGCCACGTTGCCCGCGGACACCACCCGCGGCACCGGGACCTTCGGGACCAGGCCGATCCGGATCGCGCTGGCCGCCGACAGGTAGCTGCCGAACGATCCGGCCAGCAGCACCTGCTTGACGTCGGCCGCGGTCAGCCGGGCCTCCTCGAGCAGGATCTGCCAGCCGGTGGCGATCGCCGCCTTGGCGAACTGCAGCTCGCGGACGTCGCGCTGGGACAGGTAGATGCTGTCCTCGGCGGCTCTTTCCGGGCCCCGCCAGTGCAGCACGAACACCCGCTCCTGGCCGACCTTGGTCAGCCGGCCGGCCAGCCCGGGCGCCTTGGCCGCGGCTTCCTCCTCGGCGATGAACCGGCCCGAGGAGTCGAGCAGGCCCAGCCGGACCAGGCCGGTCACCGCGTCCACCAGGCCGGAGCCGCACAGGCCCTGCGGCTCGGCGTCGCCGATCACCTTCAGGCTCAGGTCATCGGGGGTCATCGTGACCACCTCGATGGCGCCGTCGGCGGCCCGCATCCCGCACCTGATCGCGGCGCCCTCGAACGCGGGCCCGGCCGGCGCGGCCGTGGCCAGCAGCCAGTCCCGGTTGCCCAGGACGATCTCGCAGTTGGTGCCGATGTCGACGAACAGGCGGACCCGGGCGTCCCGGTCCATCCCGCTGGCCAGCAGCCCGGCCGTGATGTCGCCGCCCACGTAGGCGCCGAAGGCGGGGAACACCACCGCGCGGGCCCGGGGGTGCACGGCGCCGCCCAGGCCCACGTCGGCCGCGAGCACCTCGGGCCAGAGCCGGGTGGACATGATGAAGGGCGCCATGCCGAGCGGTTCGGGATCGATGCCGAGCACCAGGTGGGTCATGGTGGCGTTGCCCGCCACCGCGACCTCGTACACCTCGCCGGGCTGCACGCCGCCCTGCGCGCAGACCGCCCGGGCCAGCTCGCCGAGGGTCTCCTGGGCGAGCTGCTGCAGCTTGTCCAGCGCGCCCGGGTCCATCATGGTGGCGCTGATCCTGGTGATCACGTCGGCGCCGAACGGCTGCTGCTTGTTCAGCGTGGACTCCACCCCCACCGGGGCGCCGGTGGACAGGTCGAGCAGGGTGGCCACCACCGTGGTGGTCCCGAGGTCGAAGGCGATGCCGAACCGGCGCCCTGTGGTGTCGCCGGGCTCGACCGCGATCAGCACGTCGTCCACGACCACCGCGGTGACCTTGTAGTCCGCCTCGCGCAGCGTCCGGCCGAGGGTCTTGAGCACGGATAGTTCGGCCCGCGGCTCCAGGTCATCGAGCTGGGCCAGCACCCGCTCCACATCGCTGGCCTGGTCGGCCAGGCTCGGCTCGGCCAGCTCCAGGTACCGCTTCTGCACCGCCGGGCGCAGGATGACCTGCCGCCCGACGCCCACGGTGGCGGCCTTCGGCCGGGTGGTCAGCGGCGGCACCTCCACCTGGGTGTCGCGGATGGCGGTGGTGCGGCAGGCCAGCCGCCAGCCGTCCTTGATCTCGGCGGCGGTGTAGGCCCTGACGTCCAGGCTGGTCGGCGCGGGCGGGTCCGCCGCGATCCTGATCCGGCACTTCTTGCAGGTGCCGTGGCCGCCGCAGGTGGAGTCGATCGCGATGCCGTTCCAGCTGGCCGCGTCGAACAGGGTCACGCCGTACGGAACCCGCACAGGCCGCTCGTTGAACAGGAGATTGACCCGAACGGGCTGGGTGGCTGCGTCCTCCGTCGCCGTCACGTGCCGCCCTGACCTTGCGCTGCTTCTTGTTCCCTGCCCCGTTCGGCCGCCTGCTGTGCTGCCTGCTGTGCTGCCTGCTGGGCGCGGTGGGCGGCGATCCAGGCGGCGCCCCACTCGTCCCGGTTGAGCACCAGGTCGGCGGCCTTGACCGCGCGGACGATCTGCGGCGCGCGCGCGTCCATGATGGCGCTGGTCAGCCCGTGACTGATGGCGATGGGCAGGAAGGCGGCGGCGATCGAGTGCCGGTCCGGCATGCCGAACGAGACGTTCGACGCCCCCAGCGTCATGTTCACCCCGAACTCGCTGGAGATCAGCGCGATCGTCTCGAGCGTCCGGGTCGGGTGCAGGGTGTCCGCGCCTACCGGCATGGCCAGCGGGTCGATGACGATGTCCTCGACCGGGATCTTGTACTTCTCGGTGGCGACGTGGATCAGCTTGCGGACCAGCTCGACCCGGCGGGCCGGCTCCTCGGGGATCTCCTCCTCGTCGTTCGGCAGGCCGATCACGGCGGCGCCGTACTTCTTCACCAGCGGCAGGATCGCCTCCAGCCGCTCGTCCTCGGCCGTCACCGAGTTGACCAGCGCCTTGCCCTGGTACGCGGCCAGGCCGGCGTCCAGCACCTCGATGATGGAGGAGTCGATGACCAGCGGCAGGTCGGTCAGCTCCTGGATCAGCGTGACGGCCCGGGTCATCAGGTCGGCCTCGTCGGCCAGCGGCGCGCCCATGTTCACGTCGAGCAGCATGGCCCCGCCGGCCACCTGCTCCTTGACGTCGATCTCCACCCGGGACAGGTCACCGTTGCGCAGCTGCAGCTGGAAGATCTTCCGGCCGGTCGGGTTGATCCGCTCGCCGATGATCGCGAACGGCTGGTCGTCACCGATCCGCACCGTCTTGGTCGCCGAGGACAGGATGGTATGCACGGGCTTTGTTCCCCTTCGGCGTTTCCTCTTAGGCGTTGGCCACTGCGGGGGGCCTGGGGGGGCCGTCCCCCCGGGCCAGCACAGTGCGGCGCTGCGCGAGCAGTTCCTTGGCCCGGACCACGGCGGCGGACGCGTCGGACGCGTACCCGTCCGCGCCCACCACGTTCGCGTACTCCTGGGTGACGGGAGCGCCGCCCACCATGACGATGACCTGGTCGCGCAGGCCGGACTTCTGCAAGGCGTTGATGTTCGCCTTGAACATCGGCATCGTCGTGGTCAGGAACGCGGAGAACCCGACGATGTCGGGCTTGTGCTCCTTGATGGCCTCGACGAACTTCTCCGGCGCGACCTGCACGCCGAGGTCGATCACCTGGAACCCGGCCCCCTCGAACATGATGTTGACCAGGTTCTTGCCGATGTCGTGCACGTCGCCCTTGACCGTGCCCATCACGATCGTGCCGATGGTCTGCGCGCCGGTCTCGGCCAGCAGCGGGCGGAGGATCTCCAGCGCCCCGGCCATCGCCTTGCCCGCGATGAGCATCTCGGGCACGAAGAAGTCGCCGCGCTCGAACCGCGCGCCCACCTCTTCCAGCGACGGGATCAGGGCCTCGTACAGCAGCG